>CEVQ01140957.1_pt1 | contig 119876 bp, 108 predicted proteins | sample 356551 | NCBI WGS metagenome assembly CEVQ01 (sample SAMEA2623756, study PRJEB7988) | marine metagenome | biome: marine biome (ENVO:00000447); feature: mesopelagic zone (ENVO:00000213); material: "saline water (ENVO:00002010), including plankton (ENVO:xxxxxxxx)" | depth 250 m | reverse complement strand
CCGCACTCCGTAGTCGTCCCCGGAATCCACCGGGATGTCGAACTCGTAAAGACTCAAAGTATCACTGGGAATGTCAGGAAAACCAGGGTGATTTTTCAAATCTGCAATTGAAGTACCTTCTACATTCTCATATCTCTCCATTACAATACTTTTGGGACAAGGATCTTGCAATTGTTGAATCCAAGTCTCCAAAAGCCTAACAGCCTCTTCATCAATCTTGTTTTTACCAATAGGAGGCATCTGAAGAGACTTGTTCGTAGTTTGCACACGGTGATATAAAATCGAGGAACCAGAATTACCAGGTTCTAAAATTTTTTCATCTGGAAGCCCAAGACTTTCTACAGGTGCGGCATTCAAAATACCAGTTTGTATAAGATTATTAGTTAATCTTAAATCGAATTCACCCCTATTACCAGTACCTGGTCTATGACAATAAGCACAATTCAAATCCAGATAAGACCTTGCCTTTTCTTCAATTGTTGCGGTTGAATCTTTGATGGATTTTGAAGTTAATAAAGTTGGAACATCTATGTCTTCTATGTTTTGATCTATAATCCCCAAATGACTAAATGTAACCAACTGGTTCGCTGTCCTACCCGTTTTATCATACGTGTAATCCTTATTTAGAAACCTAGTTCTTGGGCCTAAGGTTCCATCAGATACTGTGTTATGACAACTTATACAATCACCAATATCAGGATAGCTCCAAATCTGAAAGTCACTACTTCCATCAGACTTTTGAACAAGAATACTTTCTTCTAAACCCTCAGTTAAAAGTACCGCATCGGTCTGTGATTCATTCCATTTATATGTTAGAAAATAAAACTGATTATCTTCTCCTTTTACGGAAAATCGAGTTTCTAATCTTTTTCTCTTAGTAGGGTCATTATGATCAATTGGTAATTCGAAATGCTTTATTAAAACTGAACCAACTGGAAATTTCCAAAGGTCATTTTCAGAATAGACAATTTTCTCATTTACACTGTTATAATCCCCATCGTTGGGAACTGCCATCCATCTCTTCTTAATTGCCCCATCAGACCAAAATGATTCTACCAAATCATAAGGTATTAAACCTTCAGTTGGTTCAAGTGTTTCCAAATCTTTAAATGCCCCTGTTTTGGAAAGAGAATCTGGAATCGTATTGTAGGGGTTATTTACCGAAGTTATCTTATAAAGATTAGATATACCCTGTTTTAACAAATAAATTTCTCCCTCTGAATCTTCTCCAAAAGATATGATATCTGTTGATGCAAAATTTCCTAATTGAGTAAAGTTTCCATTCTCTATGTTAACTGACCATATCTCTTCTCCAATACCGTAATCTGCGCAAATATACTTACCATATAAATCTGGAATTTGATTACCTCGGTATACGAAGCCACCAATAACAGAATTCGCTTCAGATCTTGGAAAGGTCGTTAAAGGTCTGGTATGCGGCATCGAATCAAGAAGCTGAGGCACGCAAGAAGTATTTTTTACAAGGCCTTCATAAACAGGCCATCCGTAATTTTTACCTTTTTCGATTACATTAATTTCCTCATGCAGAGCACCCCCAATTTCCCCTACATATAAAACACCAGTTTCTCTGTCCATCGTCATCCGATGGGGATTACGATGCCCTAAACTATAATATTCTTCAAAATTCTTGCCGTCTGGACTTAAGAATGGATTGTCATTAGGTATCCAATAATCATTACCGCTAATTTCATCCTGAAAACCGGCATGGGAAGGCATTTTCCTAATAGCTGGATGACTTCTTAAAGTATCTTTATCGACATCTATTCTCAAAACACCTCCATCGACATTATTGCTAATATCTTGAGCTTTTACCCATGCTGATTGATCACCGGTAGAGAGATACAAAAAGCCATCAGCACCGAATAACAGTCCACCGCCTCGATGCGTGGTTCCATACATTCTTCTTTTTAATAAAACCTGTTCTGATGATTTGTCAACCTCAAAAGTTTCGGGGTTTAAATCATATCTTGAAAGAATTAGGTAATTACCCCAATACTGATCATTTGTACACCACTGACCAGAATGATAATCTGGGTAATCCTCTCCATTTGCATCCTCGGTCGTGTAATAAACGTAAAAATAATTCTTCCCCTGAGATCCAAACTCTGGGTGTAAGGCAAGACCTAAAAATCCTCCATCCCAAACTACACCAACCTCATCAGATAAATCAAGAAGAGTATTTTTTTGAATAACTGACTCCTCTTTATCAAACCAAAAAATTTTACCGTCTCTCTGCCCTACAATTATCCGATTGGACGCGGCATCTTCATTAAAAGTAAGTGGAGAATCAAAAGTTAAATTGGAAAATACTGGCTCATAACTCAAATCATATCTTACCCGTGACGGAAAATTATGATTGAGATACAAATCAATAGCCTCTGCCTCGTCTAAGCCTGATCCAGAATAATAATAGGGAATGGCACTTATTAACAATAATCCAAAAAGTAAGCAATAAACCTTCTTCGTCTTTTTAAAGAAATCACAATACCCCATCCCCCCTTTTTCAAATGAATTACAAATGAAAAGTAATCACCCTAATGACAGGGGTATTATCGATAAACGACCATCTAATCGGTCCAACTACCAACTTATATAAACAAATGTTAAATCGCTAAAATACAGGGCAATAATTAAGAATCTGTCGAATGTATACATCTTATATTGCCAGTAAATAATTGAAAAGAATTAATACCATTAAATAACACTATTTAACCTACAAGAAAGTTCAAAATTACTTATCGTTTTAGACTAAGAGTTGACAGGTCTATTCTTAACCCTGGTCAAAAGCAACAAACCGACCAAAAAGAATATACCAAAAAAAATAATGGAACCACGGACGCTACCAGTTACTTGGGCGACATAGCCGTAGCAGACCATACCCAATACTATACCAATTTTCTCCGAGACATCGTAAAAGCTAAAATAAGAGGTTGTATCGACCGCATCATCGGGCAACAGCTTAGAATAAGTCGAGCGTGAGAGCGCCTGAATACCGCCCATAACCAAGCCAACAAAGGCAGCCGTTATGTAGAATTCATTAGGTGTGGTTATAAAATAAGCGAATACACAAATGATGATCCAGATAAGGTTAAGCACCATCAAAACACTAATATTACCAAACCTTTCTGAACTTTTTGAGGTCAAATACGCCCCAAAAATGGCAACTATCTGTATTAATAAAATACTCACAATGAGCCCTGTGGTAGAGTCGGTTTTTCCCCAATCAAGCTCTTCAATACCAAAGTAAGTGGCCACCAACATAATGGTCTGAACGGCCATACTATAAACAAAGAATGCACCCAAATATCGCTTCAGGGGCACATTGATCTTGATTTTCTTCCAAATCGATTTCAGCTCTTTGAATCCGTTGAAGAGTAAATCTTTGGTAAACGATTCCTTTTTATTTCCTTTTGGCAGGTGAAAGTAGGTATACTGGCTAAAACCTATCCACCAAATTCCCGTAAGAACAAATGAAAGTCTGGTAGGCAAACCCTCATCTTGAAAGCCAAAGGCTTCGTACTTCAATATCATCATCAGGCAGATAATCAAAAGAATAACGCTCCCGATATATCCTAAAGCGTAGCCCTTCGCACTTACCGCATCTTGCTGATCGTTAAAAGCGATATCAGGTAGATATGAGTTGTAAAAAACAATACTTCCCCAAAATCCTATCAAAGCTAAGAAGTAACACAATAGACCGAACCAAAGAAAATCCATATTAAACCAAAAAAGGCCAATGCAGGACAATGACCCCAAGTAACAGAAAAATTTCATGAAGATTTTCTTATTGCCCACGTAGTCGGCGATACCACTTAATAATGGGCTCAAAAAGGAAACCGCCAAAAAAGCGGCAGCGGTAACATAGCTAATCAAAGTATCATTATTGAACTCAATACCTAAAAAGGAAACTTGGTCGCTAATGACATTGTCATTTTCGTCTTTCACCAAGGTAAGCGCTCCGTAAAAAATCGGAAAAATGGCCGATGATACCACCAAATTGTAAACGGAATTGGCCCAATCATAGAATGCCCAAGCATTCAAAAGTTTTTTGCTTCCTTTCGGAGCTATTGTTTTACCCATAATTGCATAAAAAAACCGTTCCTTTTGAGAACGGTCTTAAATATACATGTTTTGAGCAGAATCATTCAAACGAAGTAACACCAAATTTCTTCGCCTCGGCCTTTGCCATTGGCGCCCACTCGGTTAAATTGTTGATTCTTGTATCGTTAGATGGATGCGTACTTAAAAACTCGGGTGGAGCTTGACCTCCGCTGTTCGCTTTCATGCGTTTCCAAAGCTCTGCTGCCTCTGCTGGATCGTAACCGGCAATTGCCATGATCTGAAGACCAATTCTATCGGCCTCGGTCTCATGGCCCCTACTAAAGGGAAGCATGACACCCACTTGAGAACCAACACCATAAGCTTGATTGAAGATGTTACGTTTTTGAGGGTCTTGAATAGCCACATTACCGGCGACTGCACCGATTTGCTGCAAAGTTCCAGCACTCATTCTTTGCGCACCATGATCGGCCAAAGCATGTGCTACCTCATGACCCATAACCACGGCCACGCCCGTTTCTGACTCTGCAATCGGTAGAATTCCTGTGTAGAAGACAATTTTACCACCTGGCATACACCAAGCGTTCACCGTCTCATCCTTTACTAAGTTATATTCCCATTTATAGTCTTTGAGGTAACCAGAATACCCGTTAGCGGTCAGCCAACGCTCAGCGGCCGAAGAAATTCGTTGCCCTACCTTGGTAATCATACGGGCTTCAGAAGTATTTTTTACGACATTATTCTCCGTCAAAAACTGGTCATATTGGGCAAAAGCCATGGGGAAAATCTGACTGTTAGGATAAAAATTAAGTACTTTTTTTCCTGTAAAAGGGTTCGTCTTACATGCTGCAACCCCTAAAAAGACAGCCAGAACCAATAGTATCTTTTTCATATCAGTAATGTTTATTTTCGCAATGGTACAAAAAAATCATTTTGACGTTATGCGCAGTTGTGTAAATTCTTTGCTCAGTTGCATGGTTCGATTGTTCTTCAACTTTACTTCGCTTACACCCACCTTTTCATTATCAATCTCAATTTTTCCTATTTCAAAAGGAAGCCCATGAAAGTTTATTACAAATGAACTATAGCTGGTTTCAAAACCTCCGTCTTTGAACTGGTGAATGATCAATTCATCATCTTTACCCAGCAACTTAAAGTTTCTTAAACTGAACTTTCCATTTTCATAATCATAGCCGTCTGCGGCATCTTCGTAAACCGTTGAGCTTTCATCACCAATCTTAAAATAAACCTCCAAGACTAGTTGCTCAATCTCTTTTTCGCCGACATATTGCTGAATGGGGTATTTTGGGATTATCGCCCCTTCCTTCACGAATAGCGGCATGGTATCCAATTCTGCGGCCACCCATTTCTCTTTACCTCCTTCAATAACCTCGTCATCCCAATAACTATACCAATTTCCTCTAGGTATGTACATGCGCCTACCTTGGGCATTGGGTTCTTGCACCGGGCAAACGAGAATTTGTTCCCCAAAAATGAACTCATCGGTTCTAAAATGTGTCTGCATATCTTCTTGATCAAAACAGACTATGGGTTGTATCATGGGTTTACCTTCCCTGACATACCTCCAGAACATGGTATATAAATAAGGTAGTAGCTGATAACGAAGTTCAATAAACTTTTTCACGATTTCAGTGATTTCAGCCCCGAACGACCAAGGTTCTTGATCACCATGGTCACCGCTCGAATGCACCCTACAAAAGGGATGGAATACCCCTAACTGAATCCATCTAGCAAAAAGCTCACCACTGGGCTGCTCGGCGAAACCTCCGATATCAGACCCTACAAAAGAATAACCGCTCATACACATACGCTGTACCTGTACATTGGCAATCCACAGGTGCTCCCAAGTGGCGACATTATCGCCCGTCCAAGTCGAGGAGAATCTTTGAGTACCCGCGTATGCGGCTCTAGTGATCACCATTGGTCTTTTCGGGTATACATACTTTTTGACACCATCATAGGTAGCACGAACCATTTGCATGCCGTAAACATTGTGCGCTTTTCGATGACTACAGGGGTAGCCGTCATAGTCATGTCGCGTATCAAGAGGTGCCGTCTTGGTCGGTACTTCCATGACCGCCGGCTCGTTCATATCGTTCCAAACGGCATGCACACCGATATCGGCCATAAATTCTTTGTAGAGCTCGGCCCACCATTCCCTCACTTCTGGATTGGTAAAATCAGGAAAATGGCATTCGCCCGGCCAAACCTTGCCTTTCATATAGGGGCCATCGGCGCGCTTACAGAAATAGTCATTTTCCATCGCTTCTTGATAGACCCAATAATCTTTATCTATTTTGATGCCCGGGTCAATCATGGCAACGGTTTTAAAGCCGTCTTCGCTCAATTCTTTTATCATGCGCTTAGGCTCAGGAAAGCGCTCTTTATCCCAAGTGAAACAGCGAAAACCATCCATATAATCAATATCCAAATAAATGGCATCGCAGGGTATTTGCAAATCCCTGAACTGTTTGGCAATATCTTTTACGTTGCTCTCTGGGAAATAGCTCCATTTCGATTGATGGTAACCTAAAGCCCAAAGAGGCGGTAATTCGGGCACACCTGTTAGGTTCGAATAAGCCCTCACCACCTTGTACATCTCAGGACCGTAGAAGAAATAGTAGTTCATTTCTCCCCCATCGGCCCAAAAGCTCGTAGTTGTTCTACGCTCATGCGCAAAATCAAACTGGGTACGAAAGCTGTTATCGAAAAAAATACCGTAGGCTTGACCACTGTGAAGGCCTATATAAAAGGGTATGGCTTTATACAAAGGGTCTTGATCCTTACCAAACGCGTATTGATCCATCACCCAATTGTTCAACCTCTTACCTTTAAGGTTGCTATGGCTAGCCTTATCGCCCATACCATAAAAACTCTCCGTTGGCTGGGTGATTTTGCTCATTTTGACGGTGTTACCGCCGTAATCGTAGTTTTCTTCCCAATGAAAACCCAGTTCATCTTCGTTGATAATATTTCCGTTAAGATCGGAAATCTGATTGCGCAAGGTATTCTTATCGACCAAAATCTGAAGTTTGGCCGTTTCTATGATGTATTCGGTATTGGTCTCCAAAATTTCAAGATGGTTATACCCTCTCTTGGCATCTGGATCAACGGCGTATGAAAAATCAGGTTGAAAATTATTCTCAGTGGCATACCTGAACCTTACGGTTCGGTCTTGAATAACCGTTATCTCAAGAATAACCCCATTTTCGGAAGTGAAATAAAATTTATCCTTATCCCTAACATAATCTACTACACGATTCGGATAAAGGTTACCCTTGTACTCTAATTCTGTGTTGGTTATCATCCGGCAAGTTTTAAAACCCTACAAAAAAAAGACTTTAGGGTCTAATTACGAAATCATTCATGTGCAATCGGTTGTTAAAACGGTAAATCGGCCGTTTTTCACTGAAATACCACTATACTGAGTGGCGGAATAGTTAGTTCTACCGATTGCTCGCGCCCGTGCCAAGGCTTTTTCTTAATGGTAGAAATCTTGCTTTTCATACCGGAACCGGAATATTTGCTATCATCGCTATTCAGAAGAACCTTGAACTTACCCGATGGTTTTTCAACACCGATGCAGTACTTTTCACGGGGCACAGGAGTGAAATTACAAGCCGCGTAAATATCGTTCTCAGATTCGTGCCCCTTTCTTATATAGGCCAACACCGAATTTTGGTGGTCGCCATAATCTATCCACCTAAAACCATCAGGACTGAACTGTTTCTCAAAAAGGGCTGGACTCGATTTGTAGAGGGTGTTCAGGTCTTTGATAAACTGTTGAACCCCTGAGTGTACATCATATTGGGTCAAGTGCCAATCTAAACTCTGTTGAAAATTCCATTCATTGGTCTGACCAAATTCCCCTCCCATAAAAATAAGATTGGTACCTGGGTGCGTAAACATATAACCGAACATCAAGCGTAAATTGGCAAAACGCTGCCATTCATCGCCGGGCATGCGATATACCAAAGAATTCTTACCATATACCACCTCATCGTGAGATAACGGAAGCATAAAATTTTCACTAAAAGCATAGGTCATGCTAAAGGTCAAATCGTTTTGATGATGCTTGCGATAAACAGGTTCTTTCTTAAAGTATTCCAAGGTATCGTGCATCCACCCCATCATCCATTTCATACCAAAACCAAGACCGCCGTACATCACCGGTTTTGAGACCCCGGTAAAAGCTGTCGATTCTTCAGCTATGGTCTGCACATCAGGAAAAGTGCCATAAACGGTCTCATTAAATTCCCTTATAAACGAAAGAGCCTCTAAGTTCTCGTTATTACCATACATGTTGGGTTCCCATTCGCCATCTTCACGAGAATAATCGAGGTAAAGCATTGAAGCCACGGCATCGACCCGCAAGCCATCAACATGAAACTGATCCAACCAAAAAATGGCGTTACTGATCAAGAAGGCACGTACCTCACTTCTACCATAGTTGAATATTAAACTCTTCCAATCTGGGTGGTAACCACGTCTTCTATCAGGATGTTCATATAAATGAGACCCATCGAAAAACCCTAGGCCATGGGCGTCTTCAGGAAAATGCGATGGCACCCAATCTAAAATAACTCCTATACCGGCCTTATGCATTTTATCTACCAAAAGTTTGAACCCTTCAGGTTCTCCAAAACGGGAAGTTGGTGCGAAATATCCGGTCAATTGATACCCCCATGATGGATCGTACGGGTATTCCATTATCGGCATAAACTCAATATGGGTAAAACCCATTTCTTTGACGTAAGCGACCAAATCATCCGATAATTCTTCGTAGGTCAAGAATTTACCTTCTTTATTACGCTTCCAAGAGCCTAAATGAACTTCGTAAACCGAAAAAGGTGTGTCCAACGAATTTTTAGACTTTCTCGTTTCCATCCATTCGTTATCGCCCCAATCGTAATTCTTTTTCCAAATAATGGATGCTGTGCGAGGCGGTTGTTCACAATACCGCGCAAAAGGATCGGCCTTCTCGGTCACGGCACCATGGTTGTTTGAGTATATTTTGTACTTGTAGATTTCACCTTCACCCACTTCAGGAATAAAACCTTCCCAAATACCGCTTGAATCCCATCTTACATTTAATTGGTGCATATGGCCATCCCATCCATTAAAGTTGCCCACAACGGAAACAGACCGCGCCGAAGGAGCCCAAACGGCGAAATATGTTCCTTTAACACCATTAAGTTCCATTGGATGAGAACCCAATTTTTCATAAAGGCGGAAATGCTTACCAGACTTAAAAAGATCAATATCAAAATCGGAGAACAGACTGAAGACAGTTACATGTGGCATAATCAAATGGAGGTTTTCTAATAATATTAGTAAATCTAACAACTTTATTAAAAAGTATGTCGAACTTTAAACCGAAGTTCACCTATTTACAACAAGTGCACACTTAGTTTTCGCCAAGATAACTTTTTTGTTTCTTTTTCATCACTATCATTTTGTTTCGAAATCCTTTTTTGAGAAAGTTTTTGAAACCACTGTCCAAAAAGGACAAGAAAGTGTTTTTGTAAGCACGATGAAATTTTGGAACACTTTTTGAAACTAAATTCACAATTGAATAATTCGCTAAATTTTAAAAAATGAAAAAAGCTACAATCATACTCGGGTCTTTACTATCACTTTTTATTGTTTCTTGTGAAGGACCTGAAGGACCTCCGGGCCGCGATGGTCTTGACGGTCTTGACGGGCTCGACGGAGCCGCATTTGAAGCAGCAGCCTTTGAAATAGATGTCGACCTCAGTTTTAATTCGAGTGCCAATAGATATGAATTCTTCACCGAATACCCTTCTGACATACAGTTAATTCAAGATGATGTTATCTTGGTCTATCGTCTAGAAGAAGTTACTGACGGACTTGATGTATGGCGTCAATTGCCCCAACCTTTTTTCAGTGATGAAGGTTTGCTCTATTATAATTTTGATTTTACGGTTGGTGATTATACCATTCTTTTAGAACCAGAATTTGATGCTAATCTTGTTCCTGCGGATTTGACGAACAATCAAATTTTTAGAATTGTAGTGGTTCCAGGAGATTTGGGCACAGCGGTTAATTTAGATGAAGCCAATCTCAATTCGGTAATGAGTGCTTTAGGTGTTGAAGAAACAGATGTGAAAAAAATTCACTAAATACTTTCGAAGAAAAATATGCAGAACCCCACCTGAAAAGTGGGGTTCTTTTTTATGAACCATCAATGATTCATTTCGTACATTAACATAGAAACATTGAAAGGATGTTTTTACTTGAACGTCCAATTAACTAGAAAAAATAAGCGATGATATATAAACACCTAATTTTAGGAGCTTGCCTAGTCTTCATTAGTTGTCAAGGTGTCTCTCAACAACAGAAGGATAGCGAGGTTAATGAAGATAAAAAGTTTGCCATTAACAAAAGTGAAGAAGAGTGGAAGAAAGAACTGACGGAAGCCGAATTTTATGTTTTGAGAAAGGCTGCTACCGAAAACCCTTTTACAAGCGAACTATTGGAGAACAAAGAAAAGGGCACCTATGTCTGCGCCGGCTGTGGCACGCCCCTCTTTAAAAGTGAGACTAAATTCAGGTCAGGTACCGGTTGGCCCAGTTTCTATAAAGAAATTGAGGGAAATGTAGCATATGATGTCGATTATGATATCGGCTATAAACGAACAGAAGAACATTGTGCCAATTGTGGCGGACATTTAGGTCACGTTTTTAATGATGGACCTAAACCTACCGGCCTAAGACACTGTATTAATGGCGTAGCCTTAGATTTCGTTCCCGATTCAAAATAGATTCTCAATTTGGAGTTCAGCAATCATTTTCTGGAAAGTGTAAAGTTTGAGTTTAACCGATATAAGGTACTCGGTGATGCCTGTTTGAAGCAGTTAAGCTATCATGAAATGAATTGGAAGGCCAGCGAATCGGATAACAGCGTGCCCATCATTGTAAAACACATGAATGGCAATATGCTAAGCCGTTGGACTAATTTCTTAATAGAAGATGGTGAGAAAAACTGGAGGCAAAGAGAACAGGAGTTTGAAAATTCGTATCAAAGTAAAGGTGAGATAATAACCGCTTGGGAAGAAGGTTGGGAGTGTCTTTTTGATGCTCTTGATACAATCCATTCAAACAATTTCGGCACCCAAGTGAAGATCAGAAACGAAAACCACTCGATTACAGAAGCAGTTCATAGGCAGTTGGCGCATTATGCTTCCCATGTAGGTCAAATAGTACTTTTAGCTAAAATGATCAAGGGTCCGCAATGGAAGTCCTTGTCTATTCCCAAAGGCAAATCGGAAGCGTTTAACAGAAAAATGTTCGGTTCTTAAAAGACTCCCATGCATCAAAAAATTCTTTAAGCGCACTAACTCAGGCGCCGCAGAACTTCTATTTAAAAACGATATGTTTAATTATTGTTATAGCTGATACCCGACAGCAAAGAAATTAATGATAATTACTTACTTTTGCACCTCTTTAATGTGCTATCAAATTCAAATCTAGAATAGAAAAAATTAAGAATATGAGCAATTTCGATGTAATAGTTTTAGGCAGTGGACCTGGAGGATACGTAACCGCTATCAGAGCTTCTCAATTAGGGTTAAAGACCGCGATTATCGAGAAAGAAAGTTTAGGCGGGGTGTGTTTGAACTGGGGTTGTATACCCACGAAGGCACTATTGAAATCTGCTCAGGTTTTTCAATACTTGCAACATGCCGAAGACTACGGGCTAAAGGCCGAGGGTGTTGATAAAGATTTTGGTTCCGTTGTAAAACGTAGTAGAGGGGTCGCCGATGGCATGAGCAAAGGTGTTCAGTTCTTAATGAAGAAGAACAAAATTGAAGTCATTAATGGCTTCGGAACTTTAAAACCAAAGAAGAAGGTTTCTGTAAAAGATGAGAGCGGTAAAGAGACTGAATACAGCGCCGAGCATATTATCATTGCCACCGGTGCCAGAAGCCGTGAATTGCCCAGCTTACCACAAGACGGGAAAAAAATAATCGGATACCGCGAGGCCATGTCTCTTGAAAAGCAACCTAAAAGCATGATTGTCGTCGGTAGTGGCGCCATTGGTATCGAATTTGCCTATTTCTATAATTCAATGGGCACGGAAGTAACCGTGGTGGAGTACCTTCCGAATATTGTACCGGTTGAAGATGAAGAGGTTTCAAAGCAATTGGAAAGAAGCTTCAAAAAAGCTGGCGTAAAAATTAAGACCTCTGCCGAGGTAACCTCTGTTGACACTTCAGGAGAAGGAGTAAAAGCTACCGTAAAAACAGCTAAGGGAGAGGAAATTCTAGAGGCCGATGTTGTTTTATCTGCAGTTGGCATCAAATCGAACATCGAAAATATCGGATTGGAAGATGTCGGAATTTCTACCGACAGAGACAAAATACTTGTGAACGATTACTATCAGACCAACATTCCAGGTTATTACGCTATTGGCGATGTAACCCCTGGTCAGGCATTGGCCCACGTTGCTTCGGCCGAAGGCATACTTTGTGTCGAAAAAATAGCAGGTATGCATGTTGAACCATTAGATTACGGAAACATTCCTGGGTGTACCTATTGCATGCCCGAAGTTGCTTCTGTAGGGTTGACCGAAAAGCAAGCCAAAGAAAAAGGTCTTGATATCAAAGTAGGTAAATTTCCTTTTTCGGCTAGCGGTAAGGCTAAAGCTTCAGGTAATGCCGATGGTTTTGTAAAAGTCATCTTTGATGCGAAATATGGCGAATGGCTCGGTTGCCATATGATTGGTAATGGGGTTACCGACATGATTGCCGAGGCTGTTGTTGCGAGAAAATTAGAAACTACAGGTCATGAAATTTTAAAGGCCGTTCACCCTCACCCAACAATGAGTGAAGCCGTGATGGAAGCGGTAGCAGCAGCCTATGACGAAGTAATTCACTTATAAAATCAATTAAGGCCGGCTTCTAAAACGACACCGGCCTTTTTATTTTTCCACCATGTTTAAAGTATTTCGATTGACAGCCATACTTGAAGGTATTTCTTATCTGGCCCTTTTTGCGGTAACCATGCCCCTAAAATATATGGCAGACATTCCCCTTCCCAATAAATATGTAGGGTATGCGCATGGGGTTCTATTTATAGCCTACGTGATTTTGGCTATTGTATTTTGGTTTGAAAGAAAATGGAGCATTAAAAAAGGGATAGTGCTGTTATTGGCCTCCCTGCTACCATTTGCAACCTTTTATGTAGATCAAAAGTATTTACAACCGGCAGAAGCCTAATTATCTAAAGTGCCTTGCGGATAGAAATGTATATACGTAAGCCAAAGTAATGGTATTCCATTTTTCATCGTTCACATCAATCGAGGTATACGAGAAATTAACTTCAGATTGAGGCCCTACCTGAAAACCAACTTGAGGTCTCAAGTAAAATCCTCCGTCATTACTTTTATTAAGGCCTAGTGCCTGACCAACATCGGCCCCGAAAGAGAAAGTTTTTCCTGGCCAAATTCTGACCGACCCGGCCAAGGGTAGAAATTGAAAACTAGGTAAGTCTTCAAGAATGGTGCCCTCGCGAAATTCTTCTGAGAAACCATGAATAAATCCTGCTTTTATTCCAAGGTCGAAGGTCTTGTTAGGGGCCCACATATAGCCCGTATCGGCACCGATGACCACCCCAATCCGTTCGTTAAAATCGCCCACGGGCAAACCTGCCTGAAGCCCTAGCTTAAAACCTTCTTGAGCTGATATTTTGGAAAAGGAAAGACAGATTAAAATCAAAAATACTATTCGTTTCATCATTTTAAATTTCTATTCTTATCGGAAATCAAAAACGAAAAAAAACTAAATGAAGTATGTTCAAAATTGAATTTTCGGCAAAACAAGATAGTTAGGGCTATCGAAAAATGCCGGAAAACCGATTTTATCCAAAATTACCCTAATCCTAAAAAGCTTTAGGTTCTATAGAAAACTCTGAATCGCCAAATCATAGCTTTGCAGGCCAAAACCTAAAATTACACCTTTGGCCCCGGGCGATATATAGGAAACGTGTCGGTACTCTTCCCGCTTATGGGTATTTGAAATATGTACTTCTACCACCTGAGTCTCAATAGCCTTGACCGCGTCGCCAATACCGACTGAAGTATGGGTATAGGCAGCGGCATTTAGAATAATGCCATCATAAGAAAATCCTGTTTCTTGAATTTTACCGATAAGCTCGCCCTCGATGTTCGACTGAAAATATTCAAGCTGAACTTCTTTAAACCTAAATTGCAGGTCGGCAAAATAGTCTTCAAAAGTTTTGTCACCGTACACTTCGGGTTCACGCTTGCCCAACAGGTTTAGGTTGGGGCCATTGATAATGATTAATTTCATTGAAAACTTATTTCCTTTTTTCTGGGGTATCTATTCTAACGGTATTGGGTTTACTCGTACAGCACAATCCATTTTAATAAAAACTAGACCGTCTCCTGTTCGAATACTATTATTTCTGCCTAAAGATAGGGATTGTTACCGACTAGCGCAGATGAATAATAAGATAACCATATTTCACATGGATTATCAATCTAAAACTTACCGGAGAAGCGTTACACAAGTACAAAACATAATACCCTAACGGCAGATGGCCATCATTGTTTACCTTTATCCCATGAAATGGATGCAAGCCCTCACCGACTATCAGCATTACCTAAAGATTGAAAGAGGCCTTTCGGAAAACTCCATTAAAAACTATGTTTTTGATGTCGAGAAACTGATTGCCTTTCTAGAGGTCAACAATATAACCGAAAGCCCGGTTCGCATTCAAAAAGAGACAGTACAGCAATTTGTTTACGATGTTGCCAAAAACCTCAACCCACGCTCACAGGCGCGAATAATCTCCGGCCTAAAAAGCTTTTTCAATTATCTGGTTTTTGAAGATTACAGAGAAGACAATCCGTTAGACTTAATCGAATCTCCAAAAATTGGGAGAAAACTGCCTGATACACTCTCCGAAGATGAAATAGACCAAATTATTGCAGCTATCGATTTATCAAAACCCGAGGGAGAACGAAACAGGGCCATGCTCGAAACACTTTATGGTTGCGGACTTCGAGTATCGGAATTGATCGGCCTTAGCATTTCGGATCTATTTTTTGACGAGGGCTTCATCAAAGTTACCGGTAAGGGAGATAAACAACGTTTTGTACCTATAAGCGACTATAATATAAAATACATCGATATCTACAGAAACGAAGTCAGGGTTCATCAAAACGCTCAAAAGGGCCACGAAGATATTCTTTTCTTAAACCGAAGGGGCAAACAATTGACCCGGGCCATGATATTTACCATTATAAAAAGATTGGCCGAAAAAAACGGTTTGAAAAAAAGTATTAGTCCGCATACTTTTAGACACTCCTTTGCCACACATTTATTGAAAAATGGAGCCGATTTGAGAGCCATTCAGCAAATGTTGGGCCATGAAAGTATCACCACTACAGAAGTTTATGTACATGTTGACCGTTCTCATCTAACGGAAGTGGTCAATAAGTACCACCCAAGAAAATAACGCTTAGAACTTATAGCGACCTCCAATGGTCAGAAGGCTGTTCCTACCAGTGTTGGTTTTTTGTCCAAAGTAATGAAGCTTAGAATCATTGATTTGTTGGTTCACCTTAACATTAAGCATAAAGTCTTCTTGAACATCGTAACCAACTCCACCTAGATAATCCAGCCGGGGTTTAATCTGAGGTTTCGTTATGTTTTGTTGAATGGCATCCAAATTTTCCATACTGGTCAGTAAAAAATCATATTCTACTCCAGAAAATACATACCACTTGCTTCCGAAGTACTGTTTCACGGTTAAAGGCACCCTTAGTCTTTCCTCCATAACATATTTGTCGTAGAAAGCCTGTATCTCGACAGCAGTACTTCCTGTGATACTATAACCTATCAGAAGCCAAGCATGTTTTTCACCGAACAAAAAATCTGGATATGAGTGCCCATCGGCATACAAACGATTGGCCAAAAGAGGTTCATTGGGCTGTGCCCTCAATGACCATAGACATAAGAGCGCAAAAATGCTTAGAGCCACTATCTTCATAAAAGAAAATTCTTACTCTCTAAAGATAAAAAGTATTGCAGCTGTAAGATGTTCTAAAAACCTTATTTAACTCTTAAATAACGTACATGGAAAATGGTCTAAGCCGTATCCGAATCCTTAAACTGGGAATAATCTCTTTGATAAGGCCTGATAATCAATCTAGCTTCCCTATCAAAGCGCACATAATTATAGACCCAGTTCACAAAGACTACGATTCTATTTCTAAAGCCTATGAGAAAGAAAAGATGAACGAACATCCAGACAAACCAGGCGAACACCCCTTGAAACCTGTAGTTTTTTAAATCAACAACGGCCTTGTTACGACCAATGGTCGCCATACTGCCTTTATCTTTGTATTCAAAAGGTTTAAAAGGTTTCTTATCTAACGCCCGAACAATATTTTCGCCTAAATGCCTGCCTTGTTGAATGGCAGGTTGTGCCATCATCGGGTGACCCCTAGGGGTGTCATCGTTTTCCATACACGCTATATCACCAATGGCGTAAACATTGGTATAGCCCTCTACTTGGTTAAACTCATTGACCTTAAGCCTATTGCCCGGTCTAACAATGTTTTCAAAATCAAGCCCTTTTACCGATACTCCCTTGACGCCAGCAGCCCAAATTAGGGTAGCTGCATCAAATTTTAAATCGGTTTTAGTGGTTACTTTTTTTCCATCGTAGCCAGTGACCCTGGTATCTTTCCATATCTGAACGCCCAAACCTTCTAAAAAGTCCTCTGCTTTTTTAGAGGCCTTTTCACTCATTTCCTTTAAAATTCTATCTCCCGACTGAATCAAATTTATTTGAGCCCGCCGGGTATCAAGATCAGGATAATCTTTCGGCAGAATACCCTTCTTTATTTCGGCCAAGGCACCAGCGAGTTCTACACCGGTAGGCCCTCCCCCCACTATAACAAAATTCATTAAGGCATCTCTCTCATGCAAATCGTCGGTCAATAGAGCCTGTTCGAAATTTTCTAAAATCATACTCCGCAAGTTCAATGATTGCGGTATCGATTTCATGGCCATACCATTTTGCTCAATCTCATCATTACCAAAAAAATTGGTTTCGGATCCCACCGCAATGACCAAATGGTCATAGGCCAACTTGCCCAAATTGGTCACAAGTTCATTCGACTCTGTAAGCACCTGTTGCAGTTCGGCCATTCGGAAATAAAAGTTCGGGTAATCTTGTAAAATCTTACGAATGGGGTATGCAATACTATCCGGTTCGAGACCGCCGGTAGAAACCTGATAAAGCAACGGCTGAAAGGTATGGTAGTTGTTTTTGTCGATCAATACTACTTGAACCTCTTTACCACTTAACTCTTTCGCCATGGCCACACCAGCAAAGCCGCCACCGACAATAACCACTCTCGGAAAACTGCTTCGAGGTATATTCAGGGCATCTGAATCGATCATACACATATTTTAGTTCAACCAAAAATAAACATTCGACCATTAGTAATCACTGCATTCGACCAATCTTTCAAAACCCGCTTTATTTTAAATGTAATTTTCTTATGTTCGGGTGTAACAATCAAAAGTAATTTCATACTTATTGTTTAGCAACCCACCGACTACACGTGACCAAAGAACTGGAACATCAATTTGTGACGGAACTTGAGAACAATCAAAACATTGTTCATAAGGTTTGTACCCTTTATACGAATGACCGGGATTCGCATAATGATCTCTTTCAAGAGATCACCATTCAATTATGGAAAGCGTACCCGAAGTTCAGGGGCGAATCGAAATTTAGTACTTGGATGTACCGCGTGGCACTCAATACCGCCATTACGTTGTACAGAAAATCGAAAAGACGTGTAAAAACACAAGATTACGATTCGGTAATTTTTAAGATAAAAGCCGACGAATATGATCCTACTGAAGAAGAGCAGCTAAAGCTAATGTACCAGGCCGTAAAACAGCTGGGCGATATTGAGAAGGCATTGGTGTTTCTTTATTTGGAGGATAAGGATTATAGGGAAATCAGCGAGACACTGGGAATTACCGAGGTTAATGCGAGAGTGAAGATGAATAGAGTGAAGAAAAAATTAAGAACCATATTGAATCCATAAAGGGGTTATGATGGACGAACTGGAATTACTAAAAAAAGATTGGCAGAAGAAAGACGAGCATCTTCCCAAGTTGTCGTTTAACGAGATTCATAAAATGCTGTGGAAAAAATCATCATCCATCGTCAAATGGATATTTACCATCAGTATTTTAGAGTTTACCGTGCCGCACTTGCTGTATCTACTACCAGGTATGCAAGATAGTATTGATATATATGATAAATTAGGCATTAAAAACATCTCTACCTGTCTTTGGGTGGTGGGTTATGCAGTTACCTTTTATTTTATCTTTCTCTTCTATAAAAGGTATCGCGAAATTTCAACCTTGGACAATGCCAAGAACCTTATGGAAAAGATAATACGCACCCGAAAAACGGTGAAGTATTATATTATTTTCGGACTTACCTTTTTATTTATTACCTGTGTGATGATCATTGTCGGTATTTACCTCAATGACCATATATTGGAAGTCTTTCCTACGGAAAACCCTGATGTTTCAGAAGAGAAGTTCAAACAGATCATGCTTTGGGCCATTAGCATTTTTAGTGTGCTGTTTATCGCCTTTATGGGTGGTATCTACTTTTTACTGTACGGTATACTCTTGAGGAAGCTTAATAAGAACTATAAAGAACTGAAACAGCTTGAGGTTTAAAACTTATTACGATTTCTAAAACGGCGGAGTTCGTTTTCTTCTTCGTATGCCAACAGCTCATCTTTGGGTATCACCTTTAAAAAAGAAGGGTGCTGCTCAATGGCATATTCAAGCTTCTCAATTATCGATTCAAAAGTTTCGTTGTCATAATCGATATCCAAAGGCTCTTTGATCACCATCGACTGAAGAATGCCCTTTTTCTTGATGCGAAGTCCTTTTTTATCAAATGAACGCCTAAAACCATCGATGACAACGGGTACAACAATGGGTTTGTATTTCTTAATGATATGTGCAGTACCTTTTCGCAAGGGCTTCCAAGGGGTAGTGGTACCTTGGGGAAAGGTAATCACCCAACCATCGTCCAACGCTCGGCCAATATTGGTAATGTCGCTCATTTTCACTTGGCGATTCACATCTTGCCCCCCTGCCCGCCAAGTACGTTCTACACTTATAGAACCCGCATAGGCAAATATCTTGGTCAGCAAACTTTTTTTCATGGTTTCGGCCGCTGCCACGTAATACATGTTCAATTTGGGGTTCCAGATATAGGCAACGTTCTTGATGTTGTCGACCCTACCACTAAGGCTGGCATTGAACACATGAAACATGGCCACCACATCGGCAAAATAGGTCTGGTGATTACTGACGAACAAAACATTATTGTCAGGCAATTGCCTGATAATTTCCGAACCGTCAACCTCCAACTTGTTAAATTGTTTGTATCTGGAGTGGGTCATAACACCCAAAATGCGAATCAGCCACTTCTTAAAATAAAGAATATGGCCAAACGGATTTCTCTTAAATAAGCCCATAGAGGGCAAATTTACGAAATAACCCCCTATAAAACCTGATGCAGTAGTATCTTGATTTCACTGAGCATCATACTGGTAGCTCCCCAAACGGTATAACCATTTAATTTAAAGGCCGGTACGTTCACATTTTTAGCGTAGGAGGTGCTTAGTTTTTGCGTGAAAATCACGTCATCACTTAAAAACTGGCTTAACGGAACCTCTACCAAAGCAGCTACTTCGGTCACTTGTGGTATAAAAGAGGCTGGTTTCGCATAAAGTCCTAAAAATGGATAGACTTCAAAATTGCTTGGGGGTATGTAAATCTCACTTAAAGGTCTAACAATTTCGATTTCATTGGGGTCTACCCCTACTTCTTCCTGTGTTTCCCGAAGTGCGGTATGGGCCAAGTCGACATCATTTTTTTCCAATTTTCCACCAGGAAAACCAACTTGATTGGAGTGTACATCTTTGGGGTGGCTTTTTCGTAAAATCAATAAAAAGTGGGTCTCTTCATTGGCTCCGGGATAAAAGAGGGCCATAACACCTGCCTTCTTAGAGTTTTTTGCCTTTTGGCGGGCTTTTCGAAGCTCCTCTATACGGAATTGGGGTGCCATTTTTAAATGGGATGCCTCACCGGGTAACGGCAGATTTTTTATTTTTGGAATCCTTAAGGAAAACTCATCAAATTTCATGCAGTTAAAAAAATTCTATTCCCTAGCAATATTACTACTAATTTTAGTCTCTTCATGTGGAGAATCTCCTAAGAAAAACGAATCCAAAGAAACAGGACAAGAAGTTCAAAAGGACTCCATTGCAACAGATACAGTCGAAAAAGAGAAGGAAAAATTTCTTCTCACCGAAGAAAATGCCATTGATTTTTTCTTTGACTACCAAAAAGGCCTGAAGGTCGATAAGGTGAAAATCACCACCGAATTTGGCAGTTTTACTGTGCAGTTATATGATGACGTGCCCTATCACAAGGCTAACTTTATATACCTGACCCGTAAAAAGTATTTCGATGGCACCCAATTTCATAGGGTTGTAAAAGACTTTATCATTCAGGGCGGTAGTTCCGATGATTCGAAAACGGCCGAAAAGAGAAATAATATCGGGCGCTATCTATTGCCACCTGATACACGTAAAGGTTACAAACATCACCGGGGCACCATTTCTATGCCAAGTAGTGAAATAGATAATCCTCACATGTTGGCTTCTCCTTTTGAGTTTTTTATCGTGGTTACAAAACCGGGCTCGTATCATTTAGATGGCGACTTCACCCCTTTCGGCCGTGTTATCGAGGGTATGGACGTTGTGGATAAAATCAATAATGTAGAAGTGGGCGATGGCGATTGGCCACACCAAAACGTATACATCGAAAAGGCCGAAATCGTAAAATAAGGTTGGTTAAGCTTTTTGCCTGCCGTAAATATTCGGTAAGGTAATATTAAATTTTACCGCCATAAGCCGAACGACGATGATAATCATAATAGCGGCTACATAAGCATAGGCCCCATCAAACGGCAGCAATATCAGTAGAAAATAGCTACTACCTCCTAAAATACAGGCCGTGGCATAAATTTCTTTACGGCGAAAAATAATAGGGATTTCATTGCAAAGAATATCCCTGATCACCCCACCAAAACAAGCGGTAATCGTGCCCAAGGCCACACACATAATGGGTGACAAATCCGCTGTTAATCCCTTTTCAATACCCAATAAGGTAAAAAGGCCAATCCCAATCGTATCGAACAAAAAGAGGGTTCTCCTCAAGTGATGCAAGTGGTTCGAAAAGATTATGGCGAAAACGACCGTTAAGGCTATAATCAACATATAAATACTTTCCTGCATCCACGTAACAGGGGTGTTCCCAATCAAAACGTCACGAAGGGTTCCGCCACCAACTGAGGTAACAAATGCAATAATGAAAACCCCGAACAAATCTAATTTCTTGTTCATGGCCACTAAAACACCTGATATGGCAAATGCAATCGTTCCTAAAATATCAATAACAAAATAAAACACTTTGAACTCGATTTTTAATGAAGGCGCAAAAGTATCATTTTGCCCAACCAAACCCAGTGGGTTTAAAGATAATTTGGCAATTAAATCTGATGGTAATTAACAGGTTAAAGCTGTTGGGTGTAGTAGTTGTAATCTTTGATGACCAAATCTATGAAGTCGATAGGTTTTAACTCCGTTGTAATATCGGTGACCTTTCTTATCTGATAATCCAAAGACACGATAACGTTATGGTTTCCATTTCTTCTGGCAGAATCATACAATTCTTTAATGGTCTGTATTTCATGATCCTTAAAAACGGTTACCTGAGGGAATGTAGGTTTATAGTCGACAGGAAGCTCTCTCAACAAAGTGTCTTGTAACGACACCCGCTTTTTTTCACTAATGACCGTTGTACCAGCGGCAATATCGCCCACCCGTTGTCCGTTTCCACGAATTAAGATAGTCAATACGGCAACACCCCCCGTTGACAGCGACACATCAATAATGCGGAGTACCCAACGAATGACAAAACTTGACAACCCGGGTTTTGAACCATCCAATTTAACCACCCTCACCTTCATTAATCGCTTACCAATAGTTTGCCCGTTCAATAAAGTTTCTAAAATGACATAGTACAAAAATGCCGGTAAACTTAATATCATATAAAATGCCCAAGTATCACCAAAATCGATATTTATGGCAGACAATAAGTAAAAGGCCAGGAACAAATAGCAAATGATAACAAAAGTATCGATGATAAAGGCAAGCATACGATCCCCTAGGTGAGCTGTGTTTTGATCGATGGTTATATTTTGGGCGGTTTCTATTTGAAATTGCTCCATAGTTTCGTTTCTTTGGGTTATAACACCTTACGCATGCGAGAGGCCGCCTTTGTTAAGCAAAATAAAGATAAATGGGCTACTTTTGAAAATGCCTTGGCTAACAAAACGACGCTACCTCCAGATAAATTGTCTGATCTTTATATAGAAGTTACTGACCATCTGAGTTATGCCAAAACATTTTATCAAGGTAGTAATACCGAACGATATTTAAATTCGCTCGCCTCTCAGGCTCATCAAAAGATTTATAAGACCAAGCGGGAACCTAAAAACCGAATTATCGAGTTTTGGAAAACGGAATTCCCCCTGATGTTCCACCAGTTTCATAGAGAACTTTTAATCGCTTTTCTAGTATTTCTATTTTTCGCAATTGTCGGTGCTTTTTCTTCCGCCAACGAAGGTGAATTTGTGCGCACTATTTTAGGAGATGGCTATGTAAATATGACCTTGGAAAACATTGAAAAAGGAGACCCCATGGCTGTTTACAAGCAAATGGGCGAGTTCAATATGTTCTTAGGTATTACCATCAACAACATCAGGGTAGCTCTCATGGCGTTTGCCTTCGGCATTATGCTCGGCATCGGAACCTTGTTCGTTATCATGCGTAACGGAATCATGCTAGGCAGTTTTCAGTATTTTTTCTATGAAAAAGGACTTTTATGGGAGTCGGCCCGAACCATCTGGATTCACGGCACCATAGAAATATCGGTTATTATCATTGCAGGATGCGCAGGTCTGGTACTCGCCAACGGTCTACTTTTTCCAGGCACCTATACCCGTTTAGAATCGTTTAAGAGAGGAGTTAAGAACGGACTTAAGATTATGTTGAGTACCGTTCCGTTTTTTATAGCTGCGGGGTTTTTAGAAGGTTTTGTGACCAGACATACCGAAATGCCCGATTTTTTGGCAGTTCTTATAATTTTATCTTCGCTCGCACTAATTCTATTTTACTACGTTATATACCCTATACGATTGCATAAAAAACAATTGTTGGCCACCCATCAATTGGTAGATAATGACCAAGGCCAAAATCCAAACAGTTAAAAACCGGTATACCAACAAGAGATTTATGAAACAATTCATTGAATTTAAAAAACAAAGGGAGTTAGGTGAGATTTTATCGGATACTTTCGCTTTTTTACGGGCAGAATTTAAACCCTTCTTCACCACTTTTTTCAAGATTATTGGGCCCTATCTGTTAGTCATGCTAATATGTTACGGCCTTTACATGTATCAGTTCGGTGATTTTTTCAGCTTTAGCATGCAAGGTTCGTCAGATGCCGCGAACGCCATTTTACTTTTCGTCGTCGGTGCAGCCTTTGTACTTTCGTTGATTGCCACGTACGTTATGTCTCAAGCTACGACCCTGTTTTACATACAATCGTATTCCGATCATCAAGGGCAGACCAATTTTGATGAAATCAAGAAAAATGTGTATGGCTCTTTCTGGCAGTTTATCGGTTTGGGTATTCTTGTCGGTATATGTGTAGGCGTGGGTTTTATGTTCTGTATTATTCCCGGGGTGTACTTGTACGTGCCTTTGGTGCTTACCTTTAGTATCATGGTTTTTAGCCGCAAAAGTGTTTCCGATGCTTTTAGCTATAGTTTTACCTTGGTAAAAGATAATTGGTGGGCCACCTTTGCCGCTCTTTTTGTGGTAGGAATCATCGTTACGGTCGCCAGCTATGCCTTTGCTATACCTTCGACCATTTATACTTACGCCAAAATGGGTATCTTTTCAGGTGAAATAGATGCCGAAAACTTTGGTGTAGGCGACCCTATCAGTATTTTTTTGGGAAGCCTCAGTACTTTGGCCCAGTTTCTTTTGAACATTATATCGGTAGTTGCCAGTGTTCTAATTTATTTTGACCTGAACGAGAAAAAGAACTTTACAGGCACTTATGAAAGAATTAAAAATTTAGGTGGAACGGATAACTAAATGCATAGACTGCTTATTCTAATCGGTTCGTTTATTTGTTCATGGCATGGTTTTGGGCAGCAAGACTCTACCAAGGTGAACTATGACGATACCCTTCTGAATGTTCGTACCATACCCGAAAGTTTTTTAGAAAAGTATAAATCGGACAAGGCGTTCGATTATGAAACGACGACGTCTGAGATTGGTTGGTGGAACGATTTTACCGCCTGGTTGGGCGACCTGTTTCTGAGGTTGTTCGAGCTGCTGTTCGGCATCGAAAAGGCGGCCGGCTTTTTGGCTACGTTTTTAGAGATTGTTCCGTACATCTTATTGGCCCTACTTATTTTTCTCTTGATCAAGTTCTTTCTAAAACTCAATGCAAGAACATTGCAAGGGGCAAAAAATAGAGAACACTCCGTTATCTTATCCGAAGAGGAAAACATCATCAAGAACGAAGACATTCAACAGCTCATCAAAGAAGCGGTTGCACAAAAAAATTACCGGCTCGCCATTAGGTATTATTACCTTGGTATTTTAAAACTACTTACCGAGAAAGATTTTATTGAGTGGCAACTTCAAAAAACGAACAGCGATTATCTAGCCGAAATCAATAACGATGACATCAAGTTGAATTTCTCTAAAATCACTTGGTTGTACGATTATATCTGGTACGGAGATTTTGCTATAGATGAAAACGGATATTCAAGGGCAGAAAGGTCATTTTTAGAACTACAAACCAAATTGGGTTCCAATGGGTAAAAAGGGCTCTGTATATATCGCGATTATAGTGGCCACGGTGGCCGGTCTTATGCTGCTTCAATACAGTAAGCCAAAGAACATCAATTGGTTTCCTTCTTATGTAAATGACCATAAAATACCCTATGGCACCAAAGTGTTTACCGATTTTATTGAAACCGAGTTTCCCGAAAGCGAGCAGGTGTACAGTCCGCCGTTTGATTTTCTGACCAAAAACGATTCGGTTCAGGGCACCTATATATTCATCAATGAAAAGGTAAATTTTGGCGATACCGAGCTTTACACATTATTGGATTGGGTCGACCAGGGCAATACCGCCTATATTGCTTCCAATGATTTTGAAGAACATTTGCTCGATACGCTCAACTTAACAACGAACACACTTTTCAGCGATTTTGAGAATTTTGGTGGTTATAAGCACTATTTGGTCAATCCGCATCTTAAGTTAGACAAGGGTTTTCAATTTGAAAAAGACCATCATGTAAGCTATTTTCCGAAAGACAGTCTTTTGAATGCCAAAATTTTGGGCACGGTGGCAAAGGAAAAGGATTCGCTTTCTGAAGAAGCCCGCCACCCCAATGTAATTAGTTTGAAACATGGGCAGGGTGAGATTATACTGAGTACCTTTCCCAAAGCGTTTACCAATTATTTCATCCTAAAAAAAGAGAACAGGGAATACACATCGGGGCTTCTCTCCTATTTTGATGGTTCAAAAAAATTATACTTTGACAATCACCATAAATCGGGCAAATCTTTCTACACTTCGCCCATGTATATTTTCTTGAACTATAAAGAATTTAAGTGGGCCTACTATTTGGTTCTGATAGGTGTGATCATCTATATCATATTTGAAGGAAAACGTAAGCAAAGGGCCATACCAGTAATACGCCCATTGACCAACCAAACATTGGCATTTACTAGAACTATAGCCGATATGTATTATGAATCGTCAGATGCCGATGCCATTGCGCGATATAAAATGGAGCATTTTTTAGAGTATGTTCGAAACAAATTCTATCTGCCCACCAGAGAACTGAATGAAGAATTCTATACCAACTTGGCCGCGCGAAGTGGGCAACCTAAAGACGAGATAAAAAAACTGTTTCAACTGGTTATAAAACTACAGCAACAGACACGCATAGATAATGGTGATTTACAAGAGTTAAATAGACAAATAGAGCAATTCAAAAAATAGAGTGCATGGAAAGTACTGAAAACGAGAACAACGACATTCATTTCAATAACCGCATAGACCTTGAAAGCCTCAAGTCTGCGGTAGCGAACATAAAGAAAGAACTGGCCCAAGTGATAGTGGGCCAAGAAAATTTTATAGAGCTTCTAATCGTTGCCCTATTGGTCGACGGGCATGTGCTGATAGAAGGTGTACCGGGTGTGGCGAAGACCATTACCGCCAAATTATTCGCCAAAACTTTGAAAACGGAATTTAGCCGTATTCAATTCACGCCCGATCTAATGCCAAGTGATATTCTGGGCACCTCTATATTCAGTGCCAAAACATCTGATTTTGAGTTTAAAAAAGGTCCAATTTTCTCGAACATTATTCTCATAGACGAAATTAACAGGGCCCCTGCCAAGACACAGGCAGCCTTGTTTGAAACTATGGAAGAACGTCAAGTAACCATGGATGGTGTTACCTATCAAATGGATGCGCCTTTTATGGTATTGGCTACGCAAAACCCAATTGAGCAAGAAGGCACCTATGCCCTGCCGGAAGCCCAATTAGACCGTTTCATTTTTAAAATAAAGGTCGATTACCCTACCGTTGAAGAAGAAGTTCTCATCTTACAGACACATCACGAAAGAAAAGGGGCCCGGCCACAAGAAAAAATAAACGGAATACTGGACCCCATTGAACTGGCCGACATCAAAAAGAAAATACAGGAGGTCATCGTCGAACCTAAAATCATAGACTATATCGCCCAGGTCATTACTAAAACGAGAAATCACCCTCATCTATACCTTGGTGGTTCTCCAAGGGCGTCTATTGCCACATTGAACGCTGCTAAAGCTTTTGCCGCCATCAACGGAAGGGATTTTGTAACACCTCAAGATGTTAAAAATGCCTTGGTTCCGGTGCTTAACCACAGGGTCATTCTGACACCTGAACGCGAAATGGAAGGAATGACTACCGAGAATGTAGTTCAAATGATTACCGAATCCGTCGAAATCCCTAGATAGGGCATGCAATTTGTAAAATCACTTTACATACACAACACATTTTTCAGATACATCGCAGTACTGGCCGCCTGCTTTGTTATCTCTTATTGGGTGCCATTCCTCTACCCCATTGCCTGGCTTTTAACATGGGTCTTGTGTGCCCTATTTCTGTTCGACATCTACTTGTTGTACAGCTCTGCAAAGACTATCACGGCGAAACGCTCGGTACCTGGTAAACTTTCCAACAGCGATTACAATCCGATTAAACTGGAGTATACCTCCTATTACAACCAGAGGCTATTTCTAGAAATTATTGACGAGCTTCCGGTACAATTTCAAAAGCGTGATTTTGGATACCGCGACAGCCTGTTAAAAGGTGAAAATGGCGAATTTGAATACGCCGTTCGCCCTGTGGAAAGAGGAGAATATGTATTTGGAAACCTTATAGTTTTTGCTTCGACCACCCTTCGAATTATTAAAAGGAAGTTCATTTTTCAAAACGGGGAAATGGTTCCGGTGTACCCGAGCATTATTCAAATGCAACAGTACGATTTCTTATCGATCAGCAATCGATTGACCGATTTGGGCCTGAAGAAAATCCGTCGTATCGGACATACACAAGAGTTTGAACAAATTAAGGAATATGTTCCCGGTGATGATTTCAGAACCATCAACTGGAAAGCAACGGCCAAACAAAGCAATTTAATGGTCAACCAATATCAAGATGAAAGGTCGCAGCCTGTTTATTCGATAATTGATACCGGTCGGGTGATGAAAATGCCTTTTAACGGACTTAAACTGCTAGATTACGCCATCAATGCTTCGTTGGCCTTTTCGAACATTGCCCTGAAAAGACACGATAAAACAGGTTTACTCACTTTTTCTAAAAATATAGAGACTTTCGTGCCCGCAGTGCAAAAGGTCACCCACCTTAATATTATTTTGGAAAAGCTATATAATGTGAATACGGCATTTAGCGATTCCGATTTCGGATTACTTTATGGCCAGGTGAAGCGCAAGATCAATCACCGAAGTTTATTGATGCTCTATACGAATTTCGAGCATATTTCGGCTTTGAGGCGTCAGCTTCCCTATTTATTGGCAATATCAAAAAAACATGTTTTAGTGGTCATATTCTTTGAAAATACTGAGCTCGAAGCGCTTATCGAAAAAAACACCCAATCGCTTCAAGAAATCTATCACCAAACCATCGCCGAGAAATTTTCTTCCGAAAAACAGCTGATGCAAAAAGAGCTTCATAAGTACGGTATTCAGACCATTCTCACCAAACCGGAAGAACTCACCCTTAAAACGATTAACAAATATCTCGAAATCAAATCGAGAGGTCTGTTATAGGCAAATAGCACCCCATAAATTGGGTATTCGTCCCATTAGCAAAAGCATTGCGATTTAATCAAAAAATTGTCTATTCAATTACGAATTTCGCATTAATATAATTTGTTAATAACTTTTAATTCATAATTCAAAAATTGCTGAGCCTGAAAAATGCGCTGTTTCATCGACCATTGACATCTTTTATATGTTGTAGTGAACCGTTTGACTATACCAATCGGTGTCAAAAAAGTGGACAATTATACATAAATTAGCCTTCCCCCGACGGTGCTACGGCACCAACTCATGAACAACTCAAAACTCAGGTTAGCTATGGGAGTTAAAGGCTCTACCAATTCACACGCTGGCGAATTGAACCTTTTGTCAAAATGGACGGGGAAGAAATCCAGATATCATTATCGCTTAATAGATTACAAGAACAAACAGCACAAAACAGATGTTCTTTTGAGCCAGACCAAATGCAACCTAGAGGTGCTTCCTCAAGGGCTTATGGTCGTTGGCAACTTTACTGAGAAAGACTCCATTATACCCATACTGAAAAACGAGATTGAATCGATAACCCTCATTCGAGGCAAAGAGGTCATCGACACTTTTTATATGTCTCCGATGTATATTTTATCCAAATTGGGCATCCCCAACCGAATCTCTCGCCACCTCAAAGTATATCCTTCAGAATACAAGATTACCGAAACCAGAGTTCACATCAAGTGCGAAGATTATGAGTTACGCCTAATCACCGATGGCAATCGTTTTAGCAAATTGCACCGCAGTCTCAAAAAGCTTGGGTACAAGAATCTCAAACTTTTGGAACGACCCAAATTGAACCTCCTTCAATACAGAAGGGCCTTAGACCTTTAATTTTAACTCCAAGCGTACCACTTTAACTTGATTACCAAGGTTTATCTAGTAGGTTTCAAGCATATTAGAGAATTTGTAGTACCTTTTATCGCTTTAACAAACTGAAACTACCAGACCATGTCAAAAAAGTACCTTTTAGCATACACTTTATGCTTGTTTTTCTTGAGGGGCCAAGCACAAGAACTACATCAATTGGCCAACGATTTTTTAAGTTCGCTCTCCAAAGAGTTGAAGGAGCAAACGCTTTATGAACTAACTTCAGACGAGCGCAAAAGTTTCTTCTACACCCCTGTTTACCGGAAGGGAACGACCTTCAATCAATATAACGAAGCCCAAACAAAAGCGGCGCTTGCACTTTTAAAAGCCTCCATCAGTACCGAAGCCTATGAAAAGACCGAGGCGATTATGGATTTGGAGAACATACTCATCGTTCTCGAAAATAACCCAAAAATGCCCGATGGCACGGCCAAAAGAGACCCTCTTAATTACCATTTCTGGATTTTCGGCGACCCCGCTGAAGACCAGTTCTGGGGTTGGCGTTTTGAGGGCCATCATATCTCATTGAACTTTTTGGCTTCAGAGGGTGCCTTGGTATCCAGCACTCCCTTCTTTTTAGGTTCTAATCCGGGAAGAGTGCTCGAAGGAAAGAGAAAAGGGCATGAAGTTTTGAAAAAAGAGACCGACCTAGGTTACGCCATGGTCAACGCACTTGACCCAGAGCAGTTAAAAGTAGCCCGCTTCTCTGAAACCGCCCCTGCCGACATGTTTACCAGCAATCACTCGAAAGCTGAAAAATTGGCGCACACCGGTATCAAATATTCCGATTTAACCAAAGATCAACAAAAGACCTTTTGGAACTTGCTTCAATTGTACCTCGATAATTACGAAGAAAAGTTTTCTGAAAAGTTCAAGGACAAAATAGAGAAAGAAGGTATCGACGAACTTTATTTCGCCTGGGCCGGAAGTCTTGAAAGAGGGCAAGGCCACTATTACAGTATTCAAGGGCCTACCCTTTTAATTGAATACGACAATACCCAAAACAATAACAACCATGTGCATACGGTGGTTAGGGATCTAGAGAATGATTTTGGTGATGATATTCTTCAACAGCATTACGACCACGACCATCGTTAATGATTAGGTTCGTCTGGCAACGCGTCCTTTAAGATCAGTAATACAAAATTGAAAGACCACTTATAATAACGGTTTATGCAGCATATAAGGCCAAAAAGAAGTTTTTATCACTTTACGATTTTCTTTTTGGCCTTCAGCTTTATAACCCTCTTCGTTGCCTCTATCATTAACCTGAAAATCGGCATTAAGATCAGGTATCTCACTTCTTTTGATATTTGGTTTTTGACGTATGGCCTAGTTACGATATTCAGCAATCTATTTTTAATAATCTATTATTACCACCAAAGGTATTGGTGGGCGACCCTCGGTTGCCTGCAATATCTCTTCTTCTCGCTCTGCCATTTAACGGTCATTTATTTTATGGTTGCGGCCCAGCGGCTAGAAAGTTATTACCATGCTATTTACCTCTGTATGTTATCCTCTATGTTTTTGTACGGGCTAACACTTTCAATCAGTAAAACGAACTATCACAAATGGCTCAGATGGGCCGGGGTTTTGTTGATTTTGGTTTCCTTGTTGTTTATCGCTGCCTCGCTTGGGGCCTCGAAAGCCTCCAGCTACGAAATGAGGGAAACGATTGGTTTACTGCACAATGCACTTACGGTCATCGGCAGCCTTGTGTCTATCCCTTTGATAGCTCATTTTTGGGAAGAATTAAAACAAGTAAAAGAACCTCCTAAAAAGACGCGTTCTTTAAACCTCTTTGGCCAAATAACCATAGGGTTGTTCATCTTTGCCACCCTCTTTCTACTCGTTAAAGATGCCTTTCAAAACAATCTCAAGTACACCCCTGCCACGCAAAGCCAAAAAGAGATGGCCAGTATTTTCGAAATGCGTTCATTTACAGGCACGTCGGGAGAGACGTTGCACTATCGGCTATTGCGGCCTTTAAATTACAATGCCGATAAAAAATATCCCTTAGCGATTTGCCTGCATCATGGCGGAGGCAACGGCTCGGATAATATCAGGCAAATAGAAGCCGCGATGTTCGCGCGTAAACTTGCGGAACCGGCCAACCGTCAAAAATACCCGGCTTTTTTATTCGTTCCGCAATGCCCGCCGGGGCATAGTTTCGGTGGAATTCCCAATTACAGCAGCATAGAAGATTTGGTACTCGAAGCTATGGCTGCCCTTGAAAATGAATTTAACATAGATACAAGCCGCAGGTATGTCATGGGCATGTCTCTTGGCGGATTTGGCACATGGAACCTCATCGCCAAAAATCCTCAAATGTTTGCAGCTGCCATGCCGGTTTGTGGCGGTGGTGACCCCGACCTAGCTGAAGTGTTGGTGAATATGCCTATATGGGCCTTTCATGGCGCCGAAGACACCAATGTGCCCACAAAACTTTCACGGGATATGATACAGGCCATCAGAGCCAAAGGCGGAAAACCAAAATACCTTGAGTTTGAAGGCGTCGGCCATGCCGTGTGGTCGAAAGTCAATGATACCGAAGAAAAATTGCCTTGGTTGTTCTCTCAAAAAAGAAAATAAATTCAAAAAAATCATCCTTATAAAAATACCCCTGACATATACTGACATTGGTCGAAAATACCTTTGGGTCAAAGTTTAATTCTAAAAACAAATATCATGACCAATGCAATCAGCTGGTTTGAAATTCCAGTCAAAAATTTCGAAAGAGCGAAAGATTTTTATTCCATTATTTTGGATATTGAAATCAGGGAAGTTCCTATGCCCGAAAGCAAGTACGGTGTTTTTCCCTACGATTCCGACAATAATAAGGTCGGTGGCGCCATAATGGAAATGAAAGGGGCCAACCCTTCTTCTGAAGGGGTTACCGTTTATCTGGATGGTGGAAACGATTTGGCCATTCCGTTGGCACGGGTTGAAGCTGCTGGCGGCAAAGTGGTCATTCCTAAAACCGATATCGGGGAAAACGGATACATGGCCCATATCATGGATACCGAGGGTAATAAAGTGGCCCTGCATTCTTGGAACTAGGTTTTTACAAATGTATGCCATCTTGAGCACCCCTCCAGTTCAAGATGGCATTCATACCAATCCGCTTTCTTAACTTTACCTCACCATGTCTCAGTTATCTCGATTGATCAACATATTGACCTTGCTTAAATCGCGTCGGGTCTTGACTGCTTCTGAACTTTCGGAAAGGTACGATGTGAGCATTCGCACCATTTACCGTGATATTCAAAAGCTCATTGAGTCCGGGGTTCCCGTGGTGACTTTGGAAGGCAGGGGTTACACCCTTATGGACGGTTATACCGTGGCTCCCGTACAGTTCACCGAAAAACAGGCCAACGCACTGATTACCGCACACCATCTGGTCAACAACAGCAAAGACGCTTCGTTTGTGAAGGATTTTGAGGAAGCGCTCATAAAGATCAAATCGGTGTTTCGGTCAACGGTTTTGGAAAAAAGCGAAATATTAAGCTCAAAAATTCATGTGTTTGAACCGCGCCAAGAGAGTTTTGCCAGTAATGCACTATCCGAACTTCAAATTGCCATAACCCATCTCAATTACGTCGAGATCAACTACCGCAAGGCCAACGATACCGAAATATCCTTTCGAAAAATCGAACCTTACGTCTTCTTTTCCACCGAAAACAAATGGATTCTTCTCGCTTGGTGCCATCTTAGGGAAGGCTACCGGGCCTTTCGCGTCGATCGCATTCAGCATTTTAAAATTTTGCCCGAACAATTCGTCGATAGAAAATTCAGTATTCAAGATTACTTCGCCGCATGCCCTTATGATTTCGAAAAAAACGAGCGTCCGAACACTCCGAATTAGGGTCAACAATTGATTCGATAGCGTTCTCATTTTAATATGATTACGCGGCTATATTCTATAACTTGAACTAAAATTTGCGCTATGAATTCGAGCTATAGAAAAATATTCTCCGGCAACCGCTACACCGTACAGAGAATTGAAGAAAAACTGAATGAAATTGAAGTAACTCCCATCATAAAAGATGAATCGGAATCGGCCCGTTTGGCCGGTTTTGCCGCCAATGTTGGGGGCGAATTGGAGATTCATGTTCACGAAGATGAATATGAGCGCGCCATGATGATTATCAGGGCCATTGCTGCGCAGCAAGAAGATTAACAATATCTAGGGTAAATTTTTGAATAGTCTATACATTATTCCCTATTTTTATCTGCTAGCAGTAATCCATACCAAATTATAACCAATGACAGTTACTTCAAGACTCAACTATCTACTACCCTTTGCCCTATCATTTGTCATTTTAGCCTCCTGTGACTCCGAACCCAAAAAGCCGAAAGAAACGCCCTTGGTGGTGCGTGAGGACTCTTTGACCGAAGTTTCACGGGCGAAGGAAATACTGGAAAGTATCACCCCTCAAGTGGCCGAAGGGCTAGAACTGAGCCTATGGGCTTCCGATTCTTTGGCACCCGACCCGATTGCCATGCAAATGGATAAATACGGAAGGGTCTACCTGACCAGAACCAACAGACAGAAAAACTCGGAATTCGATATCAGGGGCTATCGCGATTGGATGACTCCTTCCATTTCTTGGGAATCTCCCGAAGATCGTCGGGCCTTTTTACACAAGACCTTTGCTCCTGAAAACAGCGAAGAAAATGAATGGTTGAAAGACCTGAACGGCGATGGTAGCCATGACTGGAAAGACTTGGCCGTTGAAAAAGAAGAAGTTTGGATGCTTGAGGACAGTAACGGCAATGGTGTTGCGGATAAGGCCACCAGAATTCTAGAGGATTTTCATGATGAAATTACCGACGTAGCGGGTGCGCTTCTCGTGAGGGATGAAGATGTATTTGTAGGTGTAGGCCCCGATATGTGGCGATTGACCGACACGAACGACGACTTGATCTTGGATGAAAAGACCTCGTTGGCCAACGGTTTTGCAGTTCATATCGGTTTTGGCGGCCATGGTATGTCAGGTGCCACTGAAGGCCCCGATGGAAAAATTTATTGGGGTATCGGCGATATCGGTGCCAATATCACCACGGTAGATGGCGAAAAGCATAAATACCCTAACCAAGGGGTAATTGTTCGATCGAACCCCGATGGAAGTAACTTTGAGATTTTCGCTCACGGACTTAGAAATACACACGAGTTCGTTTTCGATGCCTACGGTAATATCATTTCTGCCGATAACGATGGCGACCACGCCGGTGAAAGCGAACGACTTGTTCATATCGTAGAAGGTTCCGATGCAGGTTGGAGGGCCAACTGGCAGTACGGTAAGTACACCGACGACAAGAACAATGGTTATAATGTTTGGATGGATGAAAAGCTGTACGTTCCGAGATGGGAAGGTCAGGCGGCGCACATCATCCCTCCCATTCAAAACTTTCATAACGGCCCAACGGGTATGTTGTACAACCCGGGTACAGCCCTGGGCAAGAACTGGTTGGACAAATTTTTCCTTGTGGAATTCGTAGGTAACCCCGACCGATCTCACATCTGGGCGTTCGACCTTCAACCAAAAGGAGCCTCTTTTGAATTGAAGAGCGATGAAAGTATTCTAAGTGGTGTGCTTCCTACCGGTATTCAATTCGGACCTGACGGTGCGCTCTACGTAGCCGATTGGATCAATGGCTGGAACACCAAAAACTACGGTCGTGTTTGGAAGCTGGACGTTTCCAGCGGAAAAGATGACTTGGAAAAAGAAAGAAAGGAAACCGAAAGGTTGATGACCCTTGACTATGCCGAACAGTCCAATGCCCAGTTAAAAGATTTGCTTTCCTACTCCGATATGAGAATACGCAAGCGCGCACAGTTTCAATTGGTGAAAAATGGCTCTGATGGTTTCGAGGTCCTAAAAGAGACCGCTTTAAAAGGTCAAGATCAATTTGCCCGTATACACGCTATTTGGGGTATCGGTCAAAAAGCTGCTGAGGATTTGGGTAACGCCAAGGTTTTGGTCGATTTGCTTTCCGATAGCGATGCCGAGATCATTGCCCAGGCATTAAAAGTTTTAGGTGATGTCAAATACACCGACCCCGCCGATACCTATGTTGAACTGCTCAAGAATGACAACCCGAGAGTGAAGTTTTTTGCAGCCCAGGCCATCGGTAGAATCAAGTATGAAAAGGCCGTACAGCACTTGTTAGATATGATTGTGGCCAACGATGACGAAGATGTATACCTTAGACATGCCGCCGTTTTGGCCTTGACCAGAATCGGTAAGGCCGATCCTTTGGTTGCCTTGGCCGGTAATGAAGACAAAAGCTTACGTATTGCTGCCGTTTTGGTATTAAGAGCATTACAAGATGCCCAGGTTCAAGAGTTCTTGAACGACGAAGATGAATTTGTAGCTACTGAGGCGGCCCGTGCCATCAATGATGACTGGTCGATCAAGGAAGCGCTGCCTGCTCTGGCCAACATGCTGAACTCAAAAGATTTTACATCCGAGCCGTTACAAAGAAGGGCCATTAATGCCGCTCTTCGCGTGGGTGGGGATAAAGAATTGGAAAATTTGATCGCTTTTGCCAAACGCCAAGACGTATCGAGCACGTTGCGTGGGGAAGCCTTGGCAGCTATCGCTACTTGGGCAGAACCTTCGGTTCTGGACCGTGTTGATGGTCGATTCAGAGGTGAAGTGAAGAGGGATGTTGAAGGGGTAAAAACTAAGATAGACAAAGATATTCCCGATTTTATAGAAGATAGAAACCCTGAAATATTGATAGGTATTACCAAGACCTTGGCCAATTTGGGTATCGACAGTCAGAACACCCGTCTTTTCAATATTATGAAGACGCACAAGTCGCCTGAGGTGCGTTCCGAAATATTAAAGGCCCTTGGTGAACTTCAGTTCGACAATATCGAAGGCGCGATGCAATTGGGTATGCGCGATAAAGAACCGATGGTCAGAACCACCGCCGTGGGCTTGATTCCACAATTGGAAATTTCTAAGGAAAACCTACCGAATGTGGTCAAGCCTATCTTTAAGAGCGGTTCGGTACGCGAACAGCAACGTATGCTTAGTGTTTTAGGGGAACTTCCTGAGGAAAAAAGTGGTGATGTACTTGCTGGCCTTATCGCCGATGCCAAGGCCAACCGATTGAATGAAAGCGTTATTCTTGATTTGGTGGAAGCCGTTGAAGCAACCGAATCATCCGCATTGATTGCCCAGTTGGAAGAAATAAAAGGGGATGGCAATTCGGTGGAAGCCTATAAAGAAACTTTGGTCGGTGGTAACCGTAGAGATGGCTACCGCGTGTTCAACAACAACCCGACCGCCCAATGTACCCGATGCCATGCCATTGGTGGTGCCGGTGGTACCGTAGGCCCACCGCTTGAAAATATCGGAAACACCCTGACCAGAGAACAGATTTTAGAATCGCTCATCGAGCCTAGTGCCCGTCTGGCACCTGGTTACGGTAGTGTGGCCCTGACCCTGAAAGACGGACAGAAAGTCAACGGAATTTTGGAGGAGGAAAATGAGCACGAGCTTATTTTAAGAACCAATCAGGCCGAACCTTTAGAAGTGCCTCTTTCGAGAATATCAAAAAGGGAAAATATGCCTTCGGCCATGCCTGCCATGGGTAAATTGATTACCAAAAGAGAATTAAGAGATCTTATCGAATTTCTTGCGGAACTAAAGCAAGAACCGAACTCATAAGTTAGCGGCCTCCTTTTTGGCCAAGTTAAATTCTGACATCAAATCGGCAACTATGTCCGCTGCCGGTTTGATGTCATGAATTATAGCGGAAACCTGACCGATTTCCAATTCACCTTCTTCCATATTGCCTTCGAACATGCCCAGTTTGGCCCTGCCCCTGCCCAATAGCGATTTTAATTGCTCCACCGAAGCTCCTTGTGCATAGGCCTCTTGCACATCGTTGTAAAACTTGTTCTTGATCAGCCGCACGGGCGCCAATTCCTTTAAAGTGAGATGGGTGGCCCCTTCCCCTGCTTCTACTACGCTTCTTTTGAACAGTTCGTGCGATGAGGCTTCGTTACTGGCTACAAAACGTGTACCCACTTGTACCCCATCGGCACCGAGAACCATAGCGGCCAACATGGCCCTTCCAGTAGCGATACCTCCGGCAGCGATTAGGGGAATTTCAATTTGTTCCTTGACAGCAGGAATAAGTGCCAAGGTGGTGGTCTCGTCCCTACCGTTATGGCCTCCGGCTTCGAAACCTTCGGCTACGATGGCATCAACCCCAGCTTCCTGTGCCTTGAGGGCAAACTTAACGCTGCTGACCACATGTACGACTTTAATGCCTTTTTCCTGTAAAACGGACGTCCATGTTTTGGGATTTCCGGCGGAAGTAAAAACGATTTTCACTCCCATTTCCATGATAATATCCATTAACCGGTCGATATCGGGATACAGCATGGGCACATTCACGCCAAAGGGCTTTTCGGTCGCTTTTTGACATTTATAAATATGCTCGCGCAATACTTCGGGGTACATGCTTCCAGCGCCCAGAACGCCCAACCCACCGGCATTGGAAACCGCCGAAGCCAATCGCCAACCGCTGGCCCAAATCATTCCGGCCTGAACGATCGGATAGTCAATTTCAAATAGTTCGGTGATTTTATTGGGCATGGGTATATGTTTTATTTAAGTCAAATAAATGGTCAGGTCGAGCGGAGTCAAGACCTCGTCCAACTGTGAAACAATGTCCTCTCGCCTGCGCTCAAGGTGTCATTGTCATACCTTAAGCAATCACGCCCGAACCCAAAAGCTCGTCGCCTTGGTACCAGGCCACAAACTGCCCTTCGGTAATGGCCGATTGCTTTTCCTCAAAATCAACGTAGAGTCCGCCATCGATTTTATACAGGGTTGCTTTTTGCAAGGGCTGACGGTAGCGAATGCGGGCCATCACCTCCATTTGTTCGTCGGGTTGCAAGGCCAAATCGGTACGCACCCAATGCAGCTCGTCATCGGAGACAAATAGGGTTTTACGGTACAGGCCTGGGTGTGCCTTGCCCTGCCCCGTATAGATGACGTTCTCATCAACATCGGTCTCGATGACAAAAAGCGGTTCTTTGGTTCCACCGACATCCAAGCCTTTGCGCTGCCCTTTGGTAAAATAATGGGCCCCTTGGTGCTCGCCCACCACTTTGCCATCTTCTAAATGATAGATGGGTTTGGTAGCGTTAAAGGCCAACTCGGCCTCTTTGGACGCAAATGGGGGAATCTCCCTACTGTATTGCGACACGTCGGAAGGCACCTCAACAATCACCCCTTTTTTAGGCTTTAATTTTTGTTGCAAAAACTCGGGAAGGCGTACCTTACCGATAAAGCAAAGCCCTTGCGAATCTTTTTTATCAGCGGTAATCAAACCATTTTCGGCGGCTATCTGGCGCACCTCCGGTTTGGTCAGTTCACCAATAGGGAACAAGGTTTTCGACAGTTGCTCTTGCGACAGTTGGCAAAGAAAGTACGACTGGTCTTTGTTGCCGTCTACGCCTGCCAAAAGGCTGTATATTTCCTTGCCGTTGGCATCAACGGAAGTGGCCTTGCGGCAATAGTGGCCCGTAGCCACATAATCGGCACCCAATTGCAAGGCTATCTTTAAGAAGACATCAAATTTTATTTCGCGGTTACAGAGCACATCGGGGTTGGGGGTTCTGCCCTTTTCATACTCGGCGAACATATAATCGACAATACGCTCTTTATACTGCTCGCTTAAATCTACAGTTTGAAAAGGAATGCCCAACTTCTCGGCCACGATCAATGCATCGTTGCTATCTTCTAGCCACGGGCATTCTTCAGAAATGGTGACGGAATCATCGTGCCAGTTCTTCATAAAAAGGCCAATGACTTCATAGCCCTGCTCTTTTAAAAGATAGGCCGTTACGCTTGAATCGACCCCACCGGAAAGCCCTACAACTACCTTTTTCATTGCGTTTTATTTAGCGTACAAAATTAATGAATATTGGGGAATTTTGCGTGTAGCGTCTAAAGTGGCTGTATTGGGCAGCTCTAGTAAGAAATCGAGAAGGGTTATTTAAAGGGATATATGTTGACAGCCCATTTTTCCTCCACGTATTGAGTCTCCAGTTTACCACCGGTGTCAATTGCTTTTTTCTAATTTTCTATAATTGGTTTGTACTTATTCCAATTGTCAACAAGTGCCCAAATATTGATGGCGAACAATACAAGTGAAATTCCGACCCCTGCAATATCGTGCACTAAATGATGTGTTACGATACCAACCATAACTGGAAGAATAACGATGGCACCTAAAGCCCGTTTCGAGGGAATTACAAATAGAATTCCGGCAATAATTTCAACGATGGCCACCAATGGTAAAATCCATTTTATAGTCATGAAGGCGCCCATTATCTGCATCATTTCTTCAGACATTTCGGGCATAGGCATGTATTGGAAAAATTTGTTTAGACCTGAATTAATCATCATTAATCCAAAAAGAATACTTAAAACTGTAAGAACCTTGTTTTTCATTTTAATTTGTGATTAGTAATTATTGGACAAAATTAACTACTATTGATAACCAAAAGTTATCAGATACCTTTAGGTAATCAGTTACCTTTAAGTAATCAAAATTTTAAGAGGAGTGAAAAAGAAAGAACACAAAGAATGTATGTCAGCTTTGATACCTGTCAGGGATACGTTAGATGTGATAGGTGGAAAATGGAAACTTTTAATCTTAATTTCAATCTGGGAAGGAAATAAGCACTTTAGGGAAATCGAACGTAGCATACCAAAACTAAGCACCAAAGTCTTATCAAAAGAATTGAAGGACATGGAAGAAAACCATTTGATAACCAGAACTGTTTTAAACGGTTTTCCTGTTAGAACTGAATATGCCCCTACCGAGCATTCAAAAACATTGGAGAAGGTTATTTTAGAATTATACAATTGGGGTGTTAAACATCGAGAAGAAATTTTCGGCGAATATTCAAATGTAGTCAGCAATAACTAGTTCTAAGCTAGGCTTCGACTACAGGGGGAATAGGTTAAAAATTATTTTTTGAATTCAAAAGACCCCTCTAAGAATTGACATCAAACACCTTATTTGACAAAGGTCTTTAAAGTAACTACAATCATTAAATTTGGTGTCAATCATGGCCTTGTGCAACAGCTACATTGTTGTAACTATATTTCATTTCAAAATTCTCTTCATTTTCTCTCTGTACTTTTTCTGGCCTCCAGACCCGGGAAAGTCAATAAATTCCTTATTAATCACTGGAATCCCTAGACCCTTTAAAAATTCATAATTTGCCCTGTATACAGAAGAAGCAATAAGAATCACCTTGGTATTCTCTTCAAGAAGATTTTTAATCTTTACTAGAAGTTTATTTTGTCCTTGTTTTAGCAATCTCACTTTTTTATTCGTGCTATAACGTTCTTCAAATGGCTCTTCCAAGGAGTCTATTAGAAAGAAACCATCCGAACAGAACTTACTCAAAAACTTCTTTTTTTCCCGTCTTATTTTTTTTGTCTCAACAAATTCAGTTTCATTTGGATATAATAACTTCATTGTCTCAATAAACAAGCTGTCTTGTTTATCAACATTTTCAAAATAGAAAAACCTGTTCGAGTCAGATTTCGGGGGTGTCTCAGCAACAAGGAGAAATCTTATTTTTTCTGGCCTGTATTTATGTCTAGCAATTTCGAATCGGTTCATTGCTTCAAACTGTTTTGGTCAATTTTATTTATATAAATTTCGATACTGTTTATCAAATTTTATCCGATTATACGCAAATAGCCCTTTCTCTATATTCCTAGCTGGAAGGTTATATTTTAACCCTAACTCGCGAACGACTTTTAGATATTGGAGCCAATTACTTTCCGTTATTACGTTCCACTGAATAATTCCAAGGTCATTCAAAGAGTCAATACATCTTTTGTCTATAATTGGGTATTTTTCAGGATTGGTTACAGAAAGAATGGCCGAGGCAGTTGGTATTCTTACACCATGTAATTTGGTTAGGTGTTTTATCTTTTGGATTTCATCTTTTTCAGCGAAGGATAGCCTTGTTGCTGTCTTTATTTCAACTTCGGAATTAAGATTATAGAGTTTTTTGGGTCTTCTTGATTTCCATAGACAAATAGTTAAAAATTCACTCTTCTCCAGCCACCCACGTTGCAGATATTCATGACCTTTTTTGTAGAGTTGCTTTTCCAATTCATATTGGTCAATGTAGTAATTTATATTCTTTTCAAAATCATTCATTTCACAATTTGATTAAGAATCTTGGCTATGGTCAATCCAAGATTTTGAAACCGAAACTTTGTCCGTCATTCAGAATGATATCTAGTTGTGATATCTTTATTTTTTGTTGTCAGCCCGCATTTGCTATTGCCAATGTTCGCTGGTGTTTTCCTCTGTGCGAGTGCCCAAGTTTTAGTCCGTTTTAATTCAATCTGAATGAAGTCCATCTTAAATTCGATAGAATTCTAATCATAGCCTGCTATCTTTTTAAATTCTAGGCTTTGGATGTTTTTACGTTCAAAAATTTTATTTGAACCTTTTTCTAAATCATGTAAAAAAAGAAAATTTTGTGTTTGACCAACGTATAAAATGTTGTTTGAGGTCTCATATGGTTTATTTAAATAATCAAATCTCACTTGATATTTACCCACTTTAGCATATCCGATATCTTTCGCTGCTGAAGATATAGATCCCCATAAAAAGAACATAATTATGTAGCTCAAAACGGAATAATAGGAGTGATTTTTAATTTTCTGATCTGTTACCAAGTAAATGCTAATTTCCTCCCAGATTATGGTCCAAAAAACAATCACAGGAAAGAGTAACCAGAAAGTCATTTCAAATTTTTCTTTTGGTGCTTTTTCGAAAACAGCTAGATAGTAGTTGCCTGGTATTAGAAAAAAAACTAAAATCAATATTGCCAATGGAAACATAAAGCTGGTTTTCTTTACATGACATAGTAACCTACGCCATAAAGGCAAAGAACTAAGTTTGTCATAGTTCGAATTCGTTTTATTTCCTATATATCGGACGAAAAGCAAACCAACCAAGGTACCTACAACAAGCATTAGGAAGTACTTTAAAATGTCCGGCATGAAAAGAGTCAAAATTTCCTTTATTTCTAAATACTCGTTTATTCTAATTCCAAAATGAGAATATATGATATACAAATTCATATAACCACAGATTATTAAAAAGCCTGTGAGAATTGTTATAGCAACACTAACATGTTTTAGAATATCATTCAATTCTGGTTGGTTTGTTGACTATTTTAAAATAGTTGGTAAAACATAGTTATCTTAAAATATCTATTTCTCTGTCCCTAAGTGTTTAATTGCAATAAAATTCTAGTATTTACTATATCCAAATAAGCATGATGCTATCATATTTTAACCTACTTGATAAGATGGGGGAGAGATAAGATGGGGGAGAGATTTAATCAAAAATGATTACAGCCTAAATATAGGTAAAATCTTACTGGCAAGTACCTAAATTTAATCACAGTTAATTAAAAATGAAAGGTTACCAGCAACTTAGGTTTTGGGGTAACTGAGGGTGTGGTTTAAATGAGGTGTTTTGGGGCCGCAAGTATACACCGAAGTGAATCGCGATAACTATCAAGAGCGAGGAGTTTTCAAAGTAGGCGAGCAAAAGCAATTACCTTTAATCAATTGTAGGCTTTGTTTTTATATCATTTATAATTTCACTATCCCACACTTGGGCTTCTATATATTTATCGTACTTGCAACTTTCCTGAGTTTGTGATTTTTCATCAGTAGGCAGCCCATGGTCATCGATTAGATTATTTATTTCACTCAATAAAAAAACTTGTCCGTTGCAATCTTTCCGAAATGTTTCAAGTTTTGGTTCATCATAAAACTGTAACGAGACCATACTGTCTGGGTAAGTGAAACTTAGATGTTGGGGTTTAAAATCAGCTACAGGAATTCTTATAACTCCAGGTTTTACATACCAAGTTTTAGCCCAATCACATGGTCCTAAAGTGAAATAGAAAGGGTCATTTCTATTGGGCTTTCCTCCTTTCAAGATAAATTGCTTTTTAATTCTACTCTCTAGAGAGAACCTTAGATCAAGGTAGTTTTCAGGTCTTTTGCTGTTAAACCCTTCCAATATTTGATTTTGAATACTTTCTGCTGTTTCAAATCCATATTCAGTTATATTTCGAAATGGTCCGTTGTCAAGTTCGAAATAATGAAACAGAAATTTCGGTATTTTCATTGTGTTTTTAAATCAAAATATGCCTAACGCAATCATCTTTTAGCCTATTCGATATGTTGGGGAGTGATTGAATAGAAATGATTACACCCTAAAAATAGCTAAAATCTTACTCGTAGCCGTTGGACTTAGTGTACAGTTAATTAAAAATGAAAGATTACATGCAAGTTAGGTTTGGAGGTAACTGTCAGTCGGCCAAAACCAGTCTTATTTTTGGAGATTCAATAAAATCCTTATTTGAAGGAAACTATCGTAAGTACTACAAATATGGGTAGGGGCTTTAGAGTTGCTTTGGTTGATTGAGTCTTTACCAGCCATGGAAAATTTAGATATTGCTAAGTTTAATGCTTTTTATCGTGACATGGTTTACAAATAGAAACTAGCCATTTTATTGGCTCTTTTCCTATATTCCTTTTGGCATATCTTTTATGATGAACTTGGGTGGCTCGATTGCCACAATAGACGCACTTCCAATTATCTCTCCTTAAGACCACGAATCTTTTTCTTTTCCAGTCCTCCGATTTCAAGTAAACATTTCTATAATAGTTTCGTCTACGCTTTCTTTTAAATTCAAATTGTAGCTGTTTAAAAAGCCATACTATTATTGAGAAGATTGCTATGAATAATATTTCAGAGTCCATCAAGAAATCATTTTTCACACTTAGATTTGTAGACTTCTTATTTTTTCAGATAGAAAATTTGACTAGGATTCTACAAAAAGTGTAATTCTAACTTATTTTATATTTATCAATAACGATTTTTACTTCCCAGTATTTTGTGTATCAGTTATATATAGAGATATGCGAGAATCCAGTTAAGAAGATATTTTACAACTTTTTATATCTGGAGGAGGTTTTGGTTGTAATTTTAAGTTGTAACCTTGGTAAAATCTTACTGGTAGCCGTTGGACTTAATTTATAGTGAATTAAGCCTGAACAGTTTCTAGAAACTTAGGTTTTGAGGTAACGAGTCGAGGTTAAAATGTGGGGGCGAGTTGTCTCCCCAAAAGAATTTCTAAACTTATGAATTGACCAATGGTCGGAAGAAATCTGCTAACATTTGAAAAGGAATTCCTAGAGCATACTGAAATAGCACATAAATAAGAAACCCTATCCAACTCGCTTTAAAAACTCTTCGATACGCCATTAGGTCATACAGAAATAGTAATGAAAAGGGAATTAAATAAATAACTACTAGCGCATTGAACATTTCTAATCCTAGAAAACTATAAAATCGAAGAATACCTGCACCACTTAAAATAATGATGCTCATTAAGTAATAGCGTTTATGGTAATGTGCGTTGTAGCGGTATTTATAACCGAGAGCTACATAGATTATTCCCATCAGCATTAGTGCCAATTCGCTACCCATAAAGGCATATGGGGCAGGTTCAAAGGAAAGTGGTTTGCGTAGCAATACCACGTAAATACCCGTTATAAAAATTAAAATAATCAATGGTACCGAGATGTTGCCCAACTTCATGTGTAACCTTTTCCTATGAATTATGATCAATAAGACCTGAAAGAAAAAAAGGAAATACCAGACAGCCCCCAGCGTTCCATGAATGATGGCCCGTACAGGAATCTCTCCGCCATTGGAAATAATTTTGGTTGAAGAGTAGCCAAAACCTATGAAAGCTGTGACTAAATAATACACGGCCATCACCGAAAAGAAGTAATGATCGGCTTTTTTAGTTGGAATGGTCTTTATCATCTCATCCGATTTTGTGGTTATTATGTATGACTATCAAAAAACAGACAGGAAGGATGCCATTCTTGATTGTTTAAAATTAGATATGTATGAAGGGGAACTTGCGTGTATGGCCATTCAAAGAATGCCACTTGTTTAATGAAATACTTGATTTTACTAGAGGGGAAGAGTTTTAATCTTGAAGATTAAATTCTAAATATAGCTAAAATCTTACGGTTAAGCACGTTTACTTATCTACTTTTACTTAAAGATGAGGTTTTACCAGCAACCTACGTTTTAGGGTAACTGTGGTGGGGGGTATTAATGGGGTGATTAAGGGGCTGTGCAAAGGTTACCGTTGTTGTGAGCAATATTTATCTTGATTTTAATTCTTTTATTTTTTCTTCCGATAAATTCAAAAATTGCGAAGCATTATCGAAGAAAATATCTTCTTTTTGTTCTAAAGTCAGAAAATCAGCTGAATTTACCGCATCCACTGCAATATCAATTGTCTCTGGCCAAACCATTTGGTCGGTTCCAAACATTATTCTATTACCAAACCCAGAATCTACTAATCCTTTCAGGAAGTTGCGAAGCTCTTCTTTTGGTAATATCCAATCTATTGCGGCAATGTCTAAATACAATTGAGGATGGGCATATAACATAGCTTTCATATCATCCAAATAAGGCCAGCCACCGTGCATTACGTATACTTTTAGTTTGGGATGACTCACAAGTACTTCTTCGAGTTGTTTTGGGTTGGCATTTCTTACCCTAACTCTGTCCATTCCCATATAATAAATTCCTCCAGGTGGTCCACCAGGCATAATGTGAAATCCAACAGGAATATTCAGTTCTTCTGCTAAATCAAAAAACGGTTTTTGGCTATCATCATCTGCTGTTATTCCACCATAGAATGGATTAAGTTCTCCAATCGCGGAAAGATTTCCATTTTCAGCCATTTTCCTTAAACTGTCCAAAGGCATATTTCTACCACTGATAAGAATTTTGTCTGGTGCGTCCTCAAACCATATTTGTCCATCCGAAGTTAAAGCGAGAACTATATTGTGCTTTTCAAATTTCTTGAAGGTTTCTGCTTTTTGTTCTTCAGGTGTCTTAACTCCTTTGTAAGTCTCATTTTTTAGTGGATTAGGGTGGTCCATTCCGAACATCATTCCGCCTATTTGTTCATTATAAGCATGAATATGCATATCTATAATAGGTCCCGTATAAAGTTCAATTACTGTTTCTGTTTCACTTGCAGCATTCTGCGTTTCATTTTTGCAACTATGAATAGCAAAACAGAAAACAAATAATGTAAAGATTTTAATTTTCATATGGTTGGGTTTTATTGCTCACAACACATAGATATCTTTAACTTCATTATATCTATATATCTGTATATTACTATTCTAAAAATCTAGAATTTTGGTGTTTTGTATATCAAAACAAGAAAGATACAATCATGTTCTAGCCTATTCGATATGATGGGGGAGAGATTTAATCAAAATGATTTAAGCCTAAATATAGGTAAAATCTTACCGTCAAACCATGACCTTCTTTCTTTTACCAAAAGTTAAAATTGCTTTTTGCTCTTCTTTTGATTCAAAAATGTTCAACTATTTATCAAATAAGTTAAACAAAACTAATTCATGGTTCTAAATTGCTGCAGCTTTCAACGGTGTACAACACGCCCAAAAATTGCTTCTAAGAAAATTATTAACTATTAATTCATGAATTATGAAACTTAACAACATTAAATTACTGGTTCCCATGGTGCTCATGCTCTTCTTTGCCGTATCATGTAGCGACGATGACAACGGGGTCACCATTCCAGACCCTGACATGGAAGAAGAAATGGAGGAAGAGGAAGAAGAGGAAGAAGAACAACAACAATCAACAGTTGTAGATTTAGCGGTGGCTACCGCCGATTTGAGCATTTTGGTAGAGGCCCTGACCGAGGCCGAATTGGTAGAAACTTTACAGGGCGACGGGCCTTTTACCGTTTTCGCCCCAACGAATGCCGCTTTTGAAGCATTTTTGGCAGACAACAACTTTGCTTCGTTAGACGATGTACCCGATGATGTGTTGGAACAAGTTTTATTGAACCATGTGGTTTCAGGCGATTTAATGTCCGGCGATCTTTCTACCACCTATGTCAGCTCACTTTCTACCGCAGGTGTGAACGAAATGAACCTGAGCCTTTTTGTTGATACGGCCGACGGGGTTATGATCAACGGTTCTACTGTGACCACGGCAGATGTTGACGCCTCCAATGGGGTTGTACATATCGTTGACCAGGTAATCGGCCTACCGAACCTTGTTGACCATGCTTTGTACAACGCCAATTTTTCAGAAGTAGTAGGTGCCCTAACTATGGATGGTAACACTACGTTCACTAACCTTTTAAGCGATGGTGAACAGATGTTTACCGTTTTTGCTCCCGTAAACGAGGCCTTCACCGCCTTTGAAAACCCCAACGGAAACGAATTAAATACCATTTTAGCGAACCACGTCATTGCCGGAGCCTCTTTGGCAGCTGGCGACCTAATGAATATGTATGCCAATACAGCGGCTACGAATGAGGATGGCGATAACCTGAGTATTTACGTAAACGTAGACGATGGAGTTCAATTGAACGGACAAAGTATGGTAGTGGTTAGTGATGTGGTCACCACCAACGGAATTATTCATGCGGTAGATACCGTTATCGATTTACCAACCGTGGTTACTTTTGCAGTGGCCGATAGCGAGAACTTCTCTAGCTTGGTAGGTGCCCTAACTGCCGAAGGGCAACCTGATTTTGTTTCGGTATTAAGTTCTACCACCGACAACGCTCCTTTTACCGTCTTTGCACCTATTAACAGTGCTTTTGCCGCTTTGGAAGAAGTACCTTCAGGCGAGACCTTGACAGCGGTCTTGAACCACCACGTGATTGCCGAAGCCAATATCGTTTCGGGTGATTTGAGCGACGGATTGGTTTCCCCTGCGACCTTAGAAGGCGATTCGGTAACCTTTACTGAAGCCGATGGAAGCTTTACTATCACCGATGGTGCGGGTAATATGGGCATTGCGATTGTAAAAGCCGATGTTCAGGCCATTAATGGTGTGATTCACGCAGTAGATACAGTTTTGATTCCCGATACTGAAAATTAATACCTATTATGATAGATAGAAAGGCCACCCAACGGGTGGCTTTTTTTATGCTCAATACTTCATCGAGCGATCACATTGGTTGCAGTCTAAAAACTTAAAACACACAAGAATCTGTAGTTAGCATACAAAATCAGACCCTTGACAACTCTCTTTTTTTGCATCGTTGATTTAGTTGCATCTTCACAGTCCCAAATCTTACCAAACCAGCCTAACTAATGCTAAAAAACCCTGACCTATCCGGTCAGGGTTTTTGCATTTTATCTATTTATGAAAAGGATGAATTTTAGCGCTTGCCAGATTTTTGTTGGCGTTCGGCTTCTTCCATCATTTGACGCATTTTCTTTTGGAACCTATTCTCTTTCTTAGGTTTCTTTTTATTCTCCTGTATCTGCGCGTGAATCTTATCGTTATCTAAAATAAAGTTCTTGATCACCAACATAATTCCGATAGTAATCAAGTTGGAGACAAAATAGTACAAACTCAAGCCACTGGCGTAGTTGTTAAAGAAGAAAAGCATCATGACCGGCATTAGGTACATGATAAACTTCATGTTCGGCATACCGGGCTGTTGAGGCATATTCTGACCGGTGGTCATCGTCATATAGAAAAAGATAGCAACCGATGCCAAAATCGGGAACAAACTAATGTGATCCCCATAAAACGGAATATTGAACGGCAACTCTGCAATCGTATCGTACGAAGAAAGGTCATCTGCCCATAAGAACGACTTTTGCCTTAAAGCGAACGAAGTCGGGAAGAACATAAACAAAGCATAGAAAATAGGCATTTGCAACAAAGCAGGTACACAACCGCTCATGGGACTAACCCCAGCCTTACCATATAATTTCATGGTTTCTTGCTGCTTCTTCATCGCATTGTCCTTATACTTTTCGTTCAGTTCGTTGATCTCCGGTCTTAAGACCTTCATTTTGGCCTGCGACAAGTACGATTTGTAAGTGGCCGGTGACATGGCCACACGAACCAAAATGGTCATTACGATAATAGCGATACCGAAAGGCAAGAACGAACTTAAGAAGGTATAGAAAGGGGTGAACACGTAACGGTTCAACCACCCGAAAATACCCCACCCGAAAGAAATGGAATCATCAAGACCCAACTCTTCGTACTGTTCCAACACCTTAATGTCGGTCGGCCCATAATACCAATGTAGTTTATGTGCAAGCTCCCCTCCTACCAAATCCAACGGAATTTCGGTACTGAACGCTTTAGTGAACTTGGTCTCTTTGCTTTCTTCTTCCACTAGGTTCTTAGAAGTGAAATCGGCCGTTTTAAAATTGCCTTGTCTTGTAGCCAAGATCGAGCTGAAGAAATGTTGCTTGTACGAAACCCATTTGACATCGGACTCGGTCTCTTCATCATCACCGCCTACCGATAGGTAATCGATTTTATCATCTTCGTAGTTATAGGTAATTTCGGTGTACCTGTTTTCGTATTCCACACTTTGATCGAGTCGAATACTCTTCAAATCCCATTGCAGGTTAACAGGGCTGCTACCGTTAATGATACCGTTCAGACCTTGTGACCTAATGGTAAAATCTACCATATAGTCATCTTCTTTCATCTCATAACGGTACTCTAAAAACGAGCTGGGGCCGGCCTTTGCCTTCATCGAAAGCACTTGGTTTCCGCCACTGGTACTTACAGAAGGTTCAAAGTATAAATCTTTGGTGTTAAGAATCCTGTTATCGGAAGTGGTAAAGTTAAGCCCGAACGAAGCATTGCCATCTTTGATCAGATAAACGGGAATAGAGTCGTAGGTATGAAACTGCTTCATACGCGCCTCAACGATTTGCCCGCCTTTATTACTAATCTCTAAAGACACCAATTTATTTTCCAATTTGGTGGTCTTTTCACTGGGTTGGGTAAACCCAAAAGCGCCTACATTGCTTTTATAATTGGCGACGGCGGTCGAATCTTGAAGGTTCAGCGGTGGGGTGTTGGCCGAGTTGTCTTGCAACTTCTCATTTTCGTTGGCCTCTTTGGCCAATTGTTCTTGTTCCGCCTTTTGGGCCTCAAGTTCTTCAGGAGTCGGTCTGTTTTGGTAAAACATAAAGATGAGAATCCCAAAAATCAGTACAAACCCAATAATGGACTTGATGTCTAGCTTTTTTTCTTCCATTGAAATCTAATTACAAAAGCCTCTGGTCGTAAGGCTTATAAAAAATGTCTTGGTTAGTAATTGACGAACCGCAAATATACGCCCAAACGGCAAGTTTATGCCATACTGGCATTAGTTTGTTTCTTTTTATAGGCCAAGGCAGCTTTTACGAAGCCCACGAACAACGGGTGCGGATTGGCTACCGTACTTTTGTATTCGGGATGGTACTGAACACCGATAAACCATGGGTGGCCCGGTAATTCAACAATTTCTACCAAGTTGGTCTCTTTGTTGATTCCCGAAGCTTTTAGGCCAGCTTTATCAAGGGTTTCTTTGTACTCGTTGTTGAACTCGTAGCGATGGCGATGGCGTTCGGAGATTTCATCTACTCCTTCATACACCTCTTTCACCAGACTACCGTCTTCTAACTCGCAACCCCACGCACCCAAGCGCATGGTACCGCCCTTATCGGTAATGTTTTTCTGCTCTTCCATCAGATTAATGACCGGATTTTCAGAATTACCGTTCATCTCGGTAGAATTGGCATCGCTCAGACCGACCACATTGCGGGCATATTCGATTACAGCCATTTGCATACCCAAACAGATACCTAAAAATGGTATTCCGTTTTCACGGGCATAACGCACCGCATTTATTTTTCCTTCGATACCGCGCTCACCAAAGCCGGGAGCGACCAAAATACCGTCCAAACCTTTCATTTTCTTTTCAAGGTTGTTATCGGGAAGGTGTTCTGAATGGATGGACCTGATGTTCACTTTGACCTCGTTGGCGGCCCCTGCATGAATGAACGATTCGAGTATCGATTTATAAGAATCTTGCAATTCAACATATTTACCGATCAAACCAATGGAAACCTCGTGCTTCGGGTTTTTATGCCTTTCCAAGAATTGGCTCCACTGGTTCAGGTTGGGTTCGGTAATATTCGGCAATGCCAATTTTTGAAGAACCACCTTATCCAAACCTTCTTCTTGCATTAAAACGGGAACGTCATAAATAGTAGAAGCATCGATGGATTGAATAACGGCCTCTCTTTTTACATTACAGAAAAGCGCCAATTTATCTTTGATCTCGTCCGAAATTTGATGCTCGGTTCTACAGACCAAAATATCGGCCTTGATACCGCTTTCCATCAAAGCTTTGACGGAGTGTTGTGTCGGCTTGGTCTTCAGTTCGCCCGCAGCGGCCAAATAAGGCACCAACGTCAAATGGATAACAATGGCATTGTTCTCACCAAGTTCCCAAAGTAATTGTCGTACCGCCTCTATATAAGGTAAAGACTCAATATCACCAATAGTACCGCCAATCTCGGTGATAACAATATCGTATTCACCGCTGTTGCCCAAAAGCTGAATACGCTCCTTGATCTCATTGGTAATGTGGGGTACGACCTGTACGGTCTTGCCCAAAAACTCGCCCCTACGCTCTTTATCGATTACGCTTTGATAGATTCGGCCCGTCGTAACATTATTGGCCTGTGACGTCTTTACGTTCAAAAAGCGCTCGTAGTGACCCAAGTCAAGGTCGGTTTCGGCCCCATCATCGGTTACATAACATTCACCGTGCTCATAAGGGTTGAGCGTACCGGGATCAACGTTGATGTAAGGATCTAATTTTTGAATGGTGGTTTTGTATCCGCGTGCTTGAAGCAACTTAGCGAGTGATGCGGCTATAATACCCTTTCCTAGAGAAGAAGTAACACCTCCCGTAACGAAAATATACTTTGTCTGCGACATATTGGTCTTCTTTGTTACGGGGCACAAAGATACAAATTGCCCTAAGAAATCACAGTTTAAGGGGAGGAAATTCTTTTTGAATCTTGCGTATCAAAGGTTCGAGGCCGTTCTCTTTAATCTCCATCATCGATTTGAGAAGCACGCCCAATTTGCCCTCGGGAAACCCTTGTTTCCTGAACCAGACCAAGTAAGGTTCAGGAAGGTCGACCAAATACCGCCCCTTGAACTTGCCAAAAGGCATTCTATAATGCGCCAGTTCTACCAGTTTCTGTTTATCCGGTGATATTTCCATTTTTTAAAGCTAAAAAATATATCTTTAGTACCCTTTAAGACCAAAAATTATGAAACGTAGACAATTTATCAGTGCTTCCGCTGCCGCCTCTGTGGGCATCATGGCCTGCAAGAATACCAACGCAATGTCGGTAAAAGACGAAGAGGAAACTACTAAATTGAAAGGAAATATCAACCATAGTGTATGCAGATGGTGCTATGATAAAATTCCTATGGAGGACTTTCTAAAAAGTCTGAACGAACTCGGAATTACTGCCATGGACCTGACCGGACCTGAAGATTGGCCCATCATGAAAAAATACAATATTCACGCCTCTATGTGTTGGGGCGCCGGTAAAGGTATTTTGGAAGGATGGAACAACCCCAAACTGCATGCAGAACTGATTGCCGATTACGAGAGGGTCATTCCCCTAGTTGCCGAAGCCGGCTATACCAACCTCATCTGTTTTAGCGGTAACCGTAACGGTATGCCGGATGATGAAGGATTAAAAAACTGCGCCGACGGTCTTAAAAAAATCATGTCACTGGCCGAAAAGCACAATGTGGTGCTTCAAATGGAATTACTGAACTCTAAAGTAGACCATGCCGATTACATGTGCGATACAAGTGCATGGGGTGTTGAACTCTGCAAACAAATAGGTTCCGACAATTTCAAGCTGTTGTACGATATCTATCACATGCAGATTATGGAGGGTGATATCATAAGAAACATTCAAGATTATCATCAGTATTTTGGGCACTACCATACTGGTGGTAACCCTGGTCGCCATGAGATCAACGACACCCAAGAATTGTTCTACCCGGCCATTATGAAGGCCATTTTAGACACCGGATTCAAAGGCTACGTGGCACAAGAATTCATTCCCACTTGGGACGATAAGATAGCCGCCCTTAAAGAAGGGGTGACCATTTGCGACATTTAATAGAATAAGGATTTTTTTTCAAAGGGAGTTTCTAATTGCTAAAACGCTGTAGAAACTCCTCTTTTCTTCTAACAGCTACCTCTAGAGTGGTACCGTCGGACATCACGACATAACCGCCCTTACCCTTGATATATTTTTCAACATGCGATAGGTTCACAAAATGTGATTTGTGAATTCGGAAGAACTGCATGCTGTCTAAAAAACCTTCGAAATACTTTAAAGTTCTCGTGGCGGTAAGCCTTTTACCGTTCACGGAAAAAATCTGCGTGTAATTACCATCGGACTCACAGCGGATAATTTCTGGAATCTTTAAAAATGTATAATCCTTTAATGTAGGGATGGCAATTTTTTTCATGCCGCCCAAATTGCTTTCGAAATTATGAAACAAGACCTCTAGTCTTTTTGAATTGTTCTCTTGGTTCTTTTTCTCCAACAACCGGCCCATCGTCTCATTGAACTCAATTGAATCGATTGGCTTTAAAAGATAATCGAACGCCGAATATTTGAATGCATTGACGGCATACTCTTCAAATGCCGTGGTAAAGACAATATAAAAGTCGATGAAAGGCAATTGCCTCAGCAGGTCAAAACCGGTTTCGTTTCGCAAATGCACATCAAGAAAGACCACATCGGGCTCATAATCATTGATGGCCTTTTGGGCAGCCTCCACTGATTCCACCGTTTTTACCAACTCGATAGTAGAACTGTAATTTTCTAAAAGTTGGATCAGCGCATCTTGACAATGCTTCTCATCATCTACAATAATTGCTTTGAGCATATCTTAAAATTGTAATTCTAAGGGCAGTTTTACTTCGACCGAAGTACCTACCTCTTTATCATGAACTTGAAAACTTCCCTTCTTATCCTTCAACCTATTAAGAATTTCCAGCCTGCTTTGGGTAATCTTAAGCCCCATCGATTTCTTGGTCGTTTTCATTTCTATCGATTTTTGTCTGCCAATACCATTGTCATCGACCTCGCAAATCAGAAACTCCCCATCCGTACGCACTTTTATGACCAGCTCACCCATACCTTCCTTTTGGGAAACCCCATGCCAAATACTGTTTTCGATAAAGGGCTGTAAAATCATAGGCGGCACCAAGGTATTTTCGGGGTCGACATCCCCATCAATTTCTATTTTTGATGCTATAGGACTTCTGAGGCGCATCGATTCTATCTCAATGTATATTTTCATCAACTCAAGATCTTCTTCGAGCGTAATCCAGTTCTTCTCAGAATTTTCTAGAATGGATCGGGTCAGTTTGGCGAACTTCATCAAATAGCCCTCGGCCGCCTTCATATCGTTCTTATGCATATAATCCCTTATCGAATTTAACGAGTTGAAAATAAAATGCGGATTCATCTGTGAACGCAACGCCTTAAGTTCGGTTTCTGCCACCTCAGCTTTAAAATCGGCCACTTTTTTGGCCGCTAGCGCATCCCTCCTTTTTTTGTATAGAACAAAACCGACTCCTGTGGCCAATAAGAAAAAGAACGCTCCTAAAAGAATCATTAGACTGATAAACTGCTGTTTATCTAAATCGGCTTTTACAATGGCCTGTTTTTTATCAAAATCTGCCTTCAATAGCGCCTTTTCGCCCTCATACTCATATTTGGCCTCTAATTTTGCTATTTCTTCCCGCTTATCGGTAGATAAAAAACTATCACGCAATACCACCGAACTGGATTTGTAGTCAAAGGCATTTTTATAATCACCTTTTTTGCTGAGAGCCTCTGCGATACCTTCATTGGCCACGTACTGCAATCGAACGCTATTGGCCGTTTTGGCATTTTCGAGCGATTTCCGGTAATGAAACAAAGAGGCATCGAGGTCTGCCGCCTTAACGGATTGTTCAAAGAGATTCAGGTAACATTCCCCCAAATTATCATGAACTATGGCAAGGTTATTAGCGTTGGACAGTTTTTCATAAATTACCTGGGTCTGCTTAAAAAAAGGGATGGCGGCCTGGTACCGTCCCTCTTCTACGTGGGCAATACCGATATTTGTCAAGGCACTGGCCATACCCCGTTCATTGTGAATAAGCTTCATGATGTCGTAGGCCTGATGGTATAGGTCAATGGCCACTTCGGTATTTCCCTTCTCAGTGGACAAGCGCCCTAAATTGGTCAATGAATTGGCCTCCCCCTCTTTAAAACCAAGCTTCTTGAAATGCTGTAAAGCCAATTTTTGAAACTGTTCGGAGAGTTCCGGTTTATTAAGATGAGCGTACAACAGCCCGATATTGGCATGTATGTTAGCGTATTCTAAATTGTCTTGCAAGCTCAAATCTTCGTAAATGACCTTCGCATCCATATACGCCTTTAAGGATTGTGGGTATTGCGAAAGGTACATATAGTTGATGCCCATACTATTGAGCATTTTGGCCATTAAAAAACTATCCTTCTCCACCTTGAAAACTTCGTAGGCCTCTTTGTTGGCGTCATTGGCCCTTAAGTAATCGGACTGGTTAAAATACACCAACCCCTTATTATAGATCAATCGGGCCATACCGACCTTATCATTGGTCAACCTTCTGATATCAGAAGCGGCGTCATACATTTTTAGGGCAGCAGAGTCTTTGCCCAAGGCACTATAATTATGGCCTTTATAAGCATAGGCAATGGCAATTTTATTGGAGTCTACCAAGGTTCGGGCCAATTCGATCGCCTCGTCCGCTGATTTGATTCCCTTTTCAGGATCAATTGAATAGTATAAATAAGATAGTTCTGAGAGTAGGTTTAATCGGAGAGAGTCATGTGCTACGTGACGCGTTAGCTCTTGTTCGATAGAATCAATCTGCCTTTGTTGGGAATATGCCGATAAAGAAAAGAATATAAACAGGGAGACCCAATTCAATTTCATACGCAAACGAATGTATCTGTTCAATCGGGGGGCTTAAATTTAGTCATATCCTAAACAGTAGACCTCATTTCATATGAGATAATTACAAATTAGGCACCATTAAGTGCAAACTACAACAGGACCAACTTGGTTTTTACGGTTATATAGATTTTACAACGCTTATCAGCCCATACCAACCAATCACTAAATATGCGTGGTGAGAGCGCCAATTAAGAAGTACTTTCAAACCCACCAACAACTACACTGACTTATGACCAACCACATTCTCAGCGGCTTTACCGGAAAATTCACTTGGGTATTTCTAGTACTATTAATTCTCTCTTGTTCGAAAAGCGAGGTAGAAGAACATCTCCAAGAGGTATTTGGTGAAGAGGTAATCACCTCAGATGAAGATGAAAATTTACAAGATGATAATGATTCCGATAACGATGATTCATCAGATAATAACGACTCTAATTCTGAAAACTTGGGGGTCATAACCGCTAAAGTAAATGGCACTGATTTTCACACCCCTGAAATGGAAGGTTTCCGGTTCGGTTCACTCGACCGACAAGACCAGCTTTACTATCTCGCCATCGGAGGTTTTGATATTTCAGGAGGTTTTGCCGATGCCAAATATATATACCTCTATTTGATTGGGGATGATTTTGATGAGCTAAAAGCAGGCAAATCATGGAACACAACCATTACCGACCTGACTGCCGAGGGCGCCTGGGGCGCTTACATCGAAGATGCCAATTCAGAAAATGAGGATGATGCAGAAGTGGCTATCGCTTTGGATGACACCCAAGAAATAGCGGTGCACATCACTGCCTTTGACTTTGAAACCCAACTTATATCGGGCGAGTTCAGTTTTACCGGTACGGATGAAGACAGCAATAATAATTACCAAATAACAGACGGAAAGTTCACCAATATTTCTCTTAAATACCAAAACAATTAAAACCGACCAGCATGAAAAAACACTTAATAACCGGATTAGCCATCATTTATACATTCTTCAACTATAGTTGTGAGCAAGCCAAAGACCTAAAAGATTCTTTTGATGCGATTGACTGTGCCGAACTTTTAATCGAATTGGACGAAGAATATGACCGCGGAGACAAAAGTTGTGAAGAAACAAAAAAAGATATCGACCAACTTTTAAAAAAATGTAGAGAATTTCTAACGGACGAAAACATTGCCGATCTAGAATTCATTCGGGCCAATTGTAGTGATGATGATTAGATCAACTTGATTGTTCAATTTAAATCTCAGTTTGATGAACCACATCTATAAGATACTTTTATTAACACTGCTTTGTTTGATTTTCTCTTGCGATAGTGATTCCACCTCTGGTGAAGAACCACAACCAGAGCCCACCGAACAAACACCTGATATTTCTGAAGAAGAAGAAGAAGAAGAAGAGGAAACCGATGAAAATTCTGGAGAAGGTGAAAATGAAGGTGAGAATACAGAATCGGAAGAGCAAGAAAACGATGATAACGATGACGGTGCAGCACTTGGAGTTATTCAATTATCCGGGGAAGAGACTTCAGAGGTTGGCACTAGCTTGACTGTTGGTCATATCGATGTAGGGCGTGAAGATTTGACGGGTACTATCAAATCCGTCATTCTAACAGACGAAAATACCCCTATTACAGAAGAAGGTCCGGAACCGGCCAATCTAAATAACGGATTTATTTTGATAGGGGGTGACGACCTTGATACCGTTTCAAATGATGGTGCTTTAAAGGATATTTCAATGATTATTTTTATTGACGGTAAAGAATACAGATTTGCATGTTCTGTACCATCGGGCACCTTTATCGATTGTGGTGAAAAATATGACATCGATTTTGAGAATAAAACCATGGTGTTCGATAGTACAACCGTAGCGAATACCGAAACACAGAAAGTTCTAATCCTCGATGGTAGTATCTCTTGGACAGAAGAATGACATAAAAACTATGGCATATGATTCCTTCCAGTAAAATAATGAACATATCTTTATACCATCTTAATTACATCAATTATTAAACATTTTAAGAAAATGAAAAAAGCAATTTTACTCTTTTCCTTCATCTTGGGTATGGCATCGGTCGTCAAAGCCCAAGAATTTCAAGTAGGAACAAACGCCATAAACGTAGGTGTTGGCCTTGGGGGCTATTACTACGGGTATGACACTTCTACCCAAAGCCCCGTATTTAGCGTCAGTTACGAAAGAGGTATTTGGGAGATGCCCGGACCGGGTGTCATTAGTCTTGGTGGCTACTTGGGTTACAAGAGATTCAGTTATGACGAAGTAGTTTATGATTACAGTTGGTCGTACACTACTATCGGTTTTAGGGGTGCTTACCACTATACGGGCTTTGATATCGACAATTTAGATGTGTATGGTGGGGCTATGGTTTCTTACCGTATTTACAATGGAGATGGAGATAGCTTTAGAGATTTTGATAGTCGCCCAGGTGCTGGTGCCTATGTTGGGGGGCGATGGTATTTCAATGATACTGTTGCCGGTTTTGCCGAAGTGGGCTACGGTGCGGCCTATCTGACGTTAGGAGCTACTTTCAGGTTTTAACCGCTGGTCTTACCTATAAAAATTGAGGGCAATTTTCTTAAGTTATTGAGAAGGTTGCCCTTCTTCTTTCAGGGCCTTCGCAATCATATCGTTCCAAATCAATTGCTGTTTACCATCCCTAGAAAAATTGGTCTCACGGTCATACTTATTTTGAAAGACGTACAATTCCTTCAACAATTTTTGATAAATAGTCTTTACCTCTTCTTTAATGTTCGATGTGAACTGGGTTTCAGATAACCGTTTGCGTAGTTTTCTGGCATATAATTCTGAGATATCGAAATGCAATTGCTCATGGCTCAACACTACTGAATCGACTTGATCAGGTTTATACCATGATTTATCGGGATAAAACTCGCAACCCACCTCAAAATTCACATACCACTGACCTTCCTTTTCTTGGGTTGAAAATCGGTAACTGATACTGCTTGCAGTTGTTGCTACCGCCCATTCCGTTTTTAGGTACGTGCCCCTAAAATCAGACCATTTCAACTTTCTGTCAGCACTCCACGGGATTATTTCTCCCTGTGCAAAAGAATTGCCACAAGCAAGAAATAAAAAAGCAATAAAAAAAAGACTTATGCGCATAACCCAATCATCAATCCCACCTCAAATAAAAATTAGGTGGTCATTAAAAGCATCCACAAAAATCAAACCGAAAACTAAAGTTCCCAGTGATAAGTAACCACCCTTTCAATATCAGGATGCAAACTATAATGAACTGGACATGTGTTGGCCGTATGCTCTAAAATCTTTCTGTTCTTTTCGGAAACATCGGAAGGTAAAATGAGCTTTGCCTCAATTTTGGAAATTCTTCTTGGATCAGCGGCCATGTGTTTGGTAATCTCTACTACCGAATCTTTTAAATCGACCCCGAGACCTTTCGCCTTTATACCCATTACCGTAATCATACAGCTGCCAAACCCTGTAGCGACCGTATCGGTTGGCGAGAAAGCTTGCCCCAACCCGTTATTATCGACTGGAGCATCGGTAATAAAGGTATTACCTGATTTCACATGTTCACATGTAGTTCTTAGCTCTCCTGTATAGGTTATCTTTGATGTCATAATTACTGCCAATTTTGGACCCGATGGGTATTATTCCGCCTCTTTAATACGCAAATCTTCAATAGTCATGATGTACGATGACTGGTTGTAGTACCCAGAAGCACCGTCTCTTTCATAATTGAACTTATTGCCTGAATAAGAAGTCTCACCAACGAACTTAGACGCTTCCATCAAGTTGTTTTTAAAGGCCAACTTCAGTAAAAGGTCAAAAGTTAGATCAAACCCCCTTTGTGCATATCTATCTGGCAAACTACCGAATTTCTTTTCGTAGCGTTTTGAAAACGAATTATTATCGGGTGACTTATACACTGAAGGATAGGTGAATTTTATGTTCGATAAATGTGTGTTGGAAATCACGTCATTCTCAAACGCCGAATTCTTATTGGTCGTAAACATGGTGAGGTTAACCCTATCTCTCTTGGTTTCCTTCGGATCAAGAAGTGAATTTTGAAAAGAATTCAAAATGGAGGTTACACTTGACACCAGCTTAAAATTCTCGGTCTCTAAAAACACCCAGTTATCCGTTTCATCGGACAATAGCTGACGTAAGCTTTCGATGTTGATTCCGATATTCTTTTCCTCTTCAAGTACCTTGGTAATTTTCGCGGTAGGAAATTTTGTCAAAATCTGGTCCTTAACCTTGGCACTGGCAGAATCAGCAATGATGATTACGTTCTGGTTTTCGTACTTCTCGGTCATATAATCCAACATACGACCTCTAAGCACCTCAGGAGAGGTATAGCTATAAAAGACATTCGAAAGACTTAAATCGCTTTCTGCCGGTATGGGAGCGACCACCGGTACTTGATTACTACTGGCCCTCACAGCGGTTTCTTTTAAGGAAGCCAAATCTAAGGGACCAATGATAGCGCTTAAAGCACCTATATTTTCCCTTTGAAGGATTTCTTTGGTTCTAGCCAACTTTAATTGGTTGTCAAAAGTCTTGACATCTACCGACACCCCAAGGTCTGCAATCGAATCTAAGGCTACCAAAGCACCTGAATACAATCCGAGACTATACTTAAGGCTATTTCTTTTGTCAATCGTATTGGCTACTTCGGCCCTATCGGACAAGTCAAGACGATCCAACCTAAATGGAAAAAGAAATAACAATTTAGGTCTATTGGCCGTATCGATGCTGTCTAACAGATTTATTTTATCTAGCACCAACGAATTGCGAACTTCGAAATCACCTTTCTGCTCTTTCGGAATTTTTAAGACCATACCGGCCTTAAGTCCGTTCTGCAAATCGGGATTGAGCTCTAAAAGGTCTTTGTACGAAATACCAAATTTACGGGTAAGCGAGAATTCGGTCTGTTTTGGTTTTACCTCATAAAAGTTATAATTCTCGGTATTGACCTCGCCCGGGTCTAGGTTCTTTTGAGGTATTCTAATGACCATTCCCTCTTTCAAGCCCCCACGCTCGGTTATTTCAGGGTTTAGGCGTACTATCTCATCAGGTTCGACCCCAAAACGCTGTTTTAGCTGAAAAAAGTTCATCTTTGGCGGTACCGTATAAGACAAATACAATTGTGTCTCTTGGTTCTCTACCGTGCTTCCGGGCAACTTGGGCATCTTCAATTCTTGCCCTGTAGCCAAATAGTTGTTCGCTTTAGACAAATCAGGGTTCAGCGCCAACATACTATCGATGGTGATACCGTATTTGTGGGCGATGCTCCAACGAGTCTCTTTTGGCGCAACGGTATATGTTTCAAAATCATCTTCGCTCATCCCTTCTTGTCTACCAGTTTTTCTATACTGAGGAATTTTAAGGGTCATTCTTTTGTCTAACTGACTGGAATAAAGCTCAGGATTATATTTTTTAATATCATCTTCAGTGATGTTGAAACGTCGGGCTATTCCGTACAAGGTTTCCCGTTTCCGCACCTTGTGTGAAGTAAAACTTATGGGTTCTTCTTGGGTTGCGCGTGACGCATTTCCTTCTGTTGTTGTCGGTGCAGAGGTAGTAGCCCCACCTTTAGGAATAACGAGTATCGTGTTCGGCCGTAGGGCATCATTCTGCTTGATCTCTTTATTCAGTTGCAGTATCGAGTATTGGGTAACATTATATTTTTTAGCAACACTTTCCAACGTTTCCCCTTTTTGTACGGAGTGGGTCGTAAACTTCTGGGCCTTACACCCGGTTAACGACACTGAAAAGAAAAGTAGCAGTGCTAATTTTTTCAAAAATCGGTTCATTTTATTCCCATTCTATGGTTGCCGGTGGTTTTGAGCTAATGTCGTACACTACCCGATTCACACCCGGCACCTTATTTATAATATCGTTTGACGTCTTTTGCAAAAACTCGTAGGGCAGGTTGACCCAATCAGCTGTCATACCATCGGTACTTTCGACTGCCCTCAAAGCTACACATTTTTCATAGGTACGCTCATCACCCATCACGCCCACACTATTTACGGGCAAAAGCATAGCTCCGGCCTGCCAAACCTGATCATAAAGGCCCCAATCACGCAAACCTTTAATGAAAATGTAATCAACTTCCTGTAAAATGGCGACTTTTTCAGCGGTTATATCGCCCAAAATGCGAATGGCCAAACCTGGACCCGGAAAAGGGTGCCTACCTAACCTTTCATCGCCAATGGCCATACTTCTGCCGACCCTGCGCACCTCATCTTTGAACAACATTTTCAAAGGCTCTACAACCTTCAGCTTCATAAAATCGGGCAAACCCCCTACGTTATGATGGCTCTTGATAGTCGCTGAAGGTCCGCCGGTGGCCGAAACCGATTCGATTACATCAGGATAAATGGTACCCTGAGCCAACCATTTAGCATCTTCGACCAAGTGTGCCTCATCATCGAACACCTCTATAAAGACCCTTCCAATAATCTTTCGCTTCTTTTCTGGGTCACTTTCACCTTTAAGGGCATCCAAGAAGCGTGCCGAAGCGTCAACTCCTTTTACATTTAGCCCCATATCTTCATATTGCTCGAGCACTTCACTGAACTCGTTCTTGCGCAACAAACCGTTGTTCACGAAAATACAATGTAGGTTCTTGCCAATTGCCTTGTGCAATAAAACGGCAGCCACGGTTGAATCTACCCCACCCGATAAACCGAGTATCACCTTTTCGGAACCAATCTTTTTCTTCAATTCGGCTACGGTGATATCAACAAAGGCATCCGGCGTCCAAGTCTGTTCAAGACCGGCTATCTTTACCAAGAAGTTTTCCAACAACTGCTTACCATCTTTTGAATGATAAACCTCTGGATGAAATTGAATCGCATAAGTAACCTCATTTTCAATTTTATAGGCCGCATTCTCTACATCATGGGTACTGGCCAAAACTTGGGACCCATCAGGTAGCTTTTGAATGGTATCACTGTGGCTCATCCACACTTGGCTGCCTTCAGAAATCGACTCAAAAAACAATTCATCAGGTTTGATATATGATAAATTGGCCCGACCATATTCCCTAGTATTGGAAGGTGCCACATTGCCCCCACCAAAATGCGCCAAATACTGGGCGCCATAACATACGGCCAATAAAGGCTTCTTGCCTCTTATTTCTGATAGGTCAGGATGCGGCGCATCGTCGGCCCTAACGGAAAAAGGAGAACCTGAAAGTATTACCGCTTTGTACTTCGAAAGATCTTCAGGCGGTTTGTTATACGGCTTAATTTCACAGAAAATATTCAGTTCTCTAACTCTTCGCGCTATGAGTTGGGTGTACTGAGAACCAAAATCGAGGATAAGTACGTTGTTTTGCATGGCCAAAAATAGGAAATTCCGTTCTCACGAAAAGCCTTCTGGCCCATATTTATAATAGCTTTTTTCAACAGTGCCTTTATGAAGCATTCAAGCTTTTTCAAAATAAAGACAAAGAGATTTTAGTCGAAATAGACTTCACAATTTTCGTGTCAATTTTTAGGTGTATGGCGAAGCCATTCAATCTCAAAATCCCTAAAAAATTACTCCTAAGACTTCATATTATTCATTGATTAATAGATAATACTCATTTTTCTATTAAATTAAATAATAAGATTAAATTAAAGTTTTTAAAATACTGGATTTTAATTATTTAAAACAATTCCTACAAATTCAAAAAATAGCTTAAGAAACTAATTTTTGATGAGAAAAACTCAATTTTGAGAGTTTGCTTCCTCTTTGTGATGTGAAGAATAGTCACGATTTTTCTTAATGAAGAAAGGGATACTTATGAGTGGGGAAGATAGTTAAATTTTGGACAAAAAAAAGCCCGGGCTACCACACCCAGGCTTTACATCAAAATCAAAAAACCAACCTAAACACATAAACTAATTCAAAGAATAAAAATTCTTTTTCATAGCATTTTATATCTATAACACCCAAGTAAAAAAATACCCTACCTCCATTCTAAACTTTTTCTAATTTTATATAAAATTTCTACCATGACACATCAATTTTGGACAGAAACAAAAGAGGAACTTTCCCTCGGAATTACCGAAAAAGGGCACCCTTTTAGGTATGCCACCTTGGCGACCGTTGGAAACGAAAGACTGCCAAGACTAAGAACGATTGTACTTCGGCATCTGGGCCCTGACCTAAAATTGACCTTCTACACCGACAGGCGGTCTAAAAAAGTGCTTCATATCAAGGAAAATAATAGGGTCAGTTTACTGTTCTACCATCCTGAAAAATTATTGCAGATCAAAGTGGAGGGACTGGCATTCTTAATCACCAATAGCGAACTAAAGGAAAAATATTGGAAGCAAGTAAACGAGAACAGCAAAAAAGACTATACAACCCATATAGCTCCCGGAAGTACTGTGAGCGACCCCAGTCAAGTAGAATATCTCACTGAAAACAATTATTTCTGCCCAATCGAAATCGAGCCTTTCAAGATCGAATACCTCAAATTAAAACGGCCGAACCATCTTAGAATAAGGTTCTCAAAAGAAGATGATGAATGGAATGGTGAATTTTTAGTCCCCTAATTTTTAATGATGCTGAACTCTAACTGAAGAGGATGTAGAGATTTCATAAGAAGTGGCAACAATTCTTTACCCAATTCGAGATAGAGTTCCGAGAAATTAACATTTCTTTCTTGTAACGATTGATTCGGAAACAATTCGTTCTGTATTTCGGTCATTCGCGTAACATGGTCTTCAAGCTTTCGCTTCTGCGCCTTTAAAAGCCTCTTTTCCAAATTGTCAAGGCCTTTTTTCTGTTTCACCTCTTGTGCTTTTACCGCACCTAGAAAAGACTTGTCTGTCTGCCCTGCCAAATCATAAAGAGCCTTGAATTGCTCTTCGAGCAATCTTTTTTGCGGCTGAAAGTCGATATCTATATTAGAAATTTCCCTAATTTTCTTATTGATAAAGCTGCTTCGCTTTAAAAAGATATCCTGAACCGAAAGATTCATTTTTTTCAGTTTTCCATTTTGTTTTTCTGTGATAATCAACGCAGAATTACGTAAGAGCAACATAGGAAAAGTTACGTTCATGGCCGCAAACATTTCTTTTAACTGCAACCAATAGGCAATTTCCCCTCCACCACCGATATAACATAGATTCGGTAATATAACTTCTTGGTATAGGGGCCTCGCAATAACGTTGGGCGAAAACCTTTCGGGGTGCTCATTTATCTCTCGCTCTAATTCCTCCCGGGTAAATTGCAACTCAGAATCAAGAACATGAAAACGGTCGTCTTGAAATACGATTCGAGACCTCAAACCTTCTTTCAAATAAAAATAATTGATTTCGCGAGGATTCACCTGTATGCCGTATGAAGGCTCAAGATTCTCAATACCCTTCACCGTTCCTGAGACTTTTTGAAAGCTCAGGTTTTCGAAAATATCTTTTTGGGCATAGGGTATGAGTAATTTTTTCAATCGCTTATCATCTCCATCAACGATGACCAAACCATGTTCGGCAAATAGTTCATTTGCCAAATATCTTGTGGCTTTTGCAAGGTTATCATGCTCCAAATATGCCTCTTGAAATAGCATTTTCAAGTGATTGGCGTTGGCACTATTCCCCAATTGGTCAGCGAACGTTTCAAACACCTCATCTAGGCCTTCCGTAGAAAAGTGACCCACGGCCCCTGCCTGACCATCCTTTTTATTCCATTGAATTTTCTTGCCCTTAAAATTGAAGTAGTTGATTTCGTCGAAATCATGATCTTCCGTAGCCATCCAATATACTGGCACATAATTGTACTTCGGGTAGGCCTTCTTTAACTCTAAAGTCAAATTGATTGTCGAAACAATCTTATATAAAAAATAGAGAGGTCCAGTGAACAGGTTTAACTGATGGCCGGTAACCACGGTAAAGGTTATCGGCTCTTTTAGTTTTCTGATATGAGTTTCCGTTTCTTGACTTACCTCAAAACCTCGGTACTGGTCTTGAAGAACGGTGTATAAAGTATCTCTGTGTGCATCGGGATAATTAGTGGCCTTTTCGCGAATTTGAGCTTCAAAGTTCTCCAGCCTTGGATATCGATTATAAAGAGAACTAATCGTCTCTTTTTCAGAAATATAATCACAAATTAAATCGGTAAAATACCCCGTTCGGTCAAAAGGTAAACATTCAATATCCATAGAGGTGTAAATATAAAACAGTTCAACATTTCGACTTGCTAAAAATTCGTTAATACGTTTAGTCGAAATAATGCCCTTATTGTAGATACAAGAATTCTTTATCGACCAATATTCATTAGATTTGATTGGCTTCGCTTTCCTAATGGCCACTTATTAGTAAGCTTTGTATTGAATTTAAAAATTATGCCCATAAAGTCTCTTTTATTTCTTCTATTGTTTCTGATGCAACCAACAATTAGGGCACAACAAGTTCAGTCTCCTTCAGCCTTCTTGGGGTATGAACTCGGCACACAGTTTACCCGGCACCACAGGGTGATGGATTATTATGAACATTTAGCTGAAAATGACTCTAAAAGAATACAACTCGTGGCGTACGGCACCACTTACGAGAACCGACCCTTGATGCTGGCCTATATTTCCTCTGAAGAGAACATGGCCCGATTAGACCAGATCAGGCAAGAACATCTAGAAAACATCAATGGTAATGGAAAGCCTACCAAGGCCATTGTTTGGATGAGCTATAACGTACACGGTAATGAGAGTGTAAGTACCGAAGCCTCTATGCAAACGGTTTACGAACTTCTAACAAAGAAACAGGAATATCTTAAAAATACGGTGGTAATCATCGACCCCTGTGTTAACCCTGATGGTCGTGAACGCTATGTCAACTGGTACTACCAATATAAAAACAGTCCGAATCAAATAGACCCGAACAGCAAGGAGCATCACGAACCTTGGCTTAATGGTCGCCCCAACCACTATATGTTCGACCTGAATAGAGATTGGGCGTGGTTGACACAGAAAGAAAGTCAACAACGGATCAAGTTTTATAATCAATGGCTACCCCACATTCATGTTGACTTTCACGAGCAAGAAGTAGACAGCCCTTATTATTTTGCACCGGCAGCAGAACCATTTCACGAAGTTATAACCGATTTTCAACGCGAGTTTCAAGTAACCGTTGGTAAGAACCACGCCAAATATTTCGATGCCAATGGTTGGTTTTATTTTACAAAGGAAGTTTTTGATCTCTTGTATCCGAGTTATGGTGACACCTACCCTACCTACAATGGCAGTATAGGCATGACCTATGAGCAAGGAGGTAGCGGACGTGCAGGGCTAGGAATCACTACCAGTATTGGGGACACCCTTTCGCTGAAGGACAGAATCGAACACCATTTAACAACAGGCCTATCTACACTAGAGGTAGCAACCGAGAATACTGCCCAACTGAACGAAGAATTCAAAAAATTTCATGAAAGTAAGAACTACAGGTTCAAAAGCTATGTACTGAACGGCAACCCAGACCATATAAAAGAGCTTACAGCATTGCTAGACCAACATGAGATAGAGTACGGCATGGCATCAACCAATAATGCCAAAGGCTATCTCTTCGAACAAGGCAAGTCGGGAAATTTAAGAACATCACAGCAAAGTTTGGTAGTACCTATCACACAGAACAAAGGAACCTTAGTCAAAGTTCTTTTTGAACCCAATGCCAAGCTAACCGATTCGCTCACCTATGATATTACGGCGTGGTCATTGCCCTTCGCCTACGGTCTGGAAGCAGTAGCGAGCGAAGCTGCCATTGGTTATAACCCTGTTAGGCCAGAAACCAGTATTAAAGATAACGCGGTAGCAGAGGGTGCCTATGCTTATCTCACCAAATGGAACAGCTTTAACGATGCGCAATTTCTTTCAGAATTAATTAAGGAAGGTATTCGTGTGCGCTATGCCAAAAAGCCTTTTGTCCAAGACGGTAGAAGTTATGAGAGAGGCTCGTTGATTATTACACAGGCAGACAACCAATTCTTAGATGATTTCATCGGCAAGCTATCAAAAGCAGCATCTAAACATAAAAGAGAGTTATTCCCGACCCAGACCGGTTTTGTGGAAGGAGGTAAAGATTTTGGCTCTAGCTCGGTAGGCTTCATCAAAGATTCAAGAGTAGCCATACTATCTGGCCAGCCCACTTCTACCCTACGGTTTGGCGAAATTTGGCATTTCTTTGAACGGCAATTGAATTACCCGGTTACTGTAATCGACACAGAGTATTTCAAACAGATAGATTTATCTGAGTATGACATTTTGATCCTACCCGATGGTGATGACTACAACCGTTTTCTTGATAAAGAGGTCATGGGCGAAATTAAAAACTGGGTTCAACAAGGTGGAAAATTAGTAGCCATGGGTGCCCCACTCAAAACACTGGCTAAGCAGAAAACTTTTTCTATAGGATTAAAAAAAATAGAGCGGGATAGCAGTTTTAGTGCCCCATCTTTCGAGATGAACCAACGAGAACAAATCAAACAGGAGATTACCGGGGCTATATTTAAAACAACGGTAGACAACACCCACCCTTTGGCTTTCGGGTATAAGAAAGATTATTTCTCTTTAAAACTAGGTAGCGATGCTTACGAATACCTAGATAAGGGCACGGTAGTATTCTTAGATGCCCGACATTCAAAACCTATAGCCGGCTTTGCAGGAAGTGAAGCCCAGAAAAAAATAGGCGAAACATTGGTATTCGGCTCGGAGAAACAAGGCAAGGGAACTGTTGTTTACATGGTCGACAACCCCCTATTTAGAGGTTTTTGGCAAAATGGTAAACTCTTCTTTGCCAATGCTTTATTCATGATTGATTAAGCTAATAGGTTAAAACACATCTACTTCTCGAGAGTGACCATTAGTAGTTTTGATCTTTTAGTAACAAATAGTACTTGATGGCGTCTTATGGGAAAATAACAATCGATGCAAGCTCTTGTCTACCAAAAGTATGGTCGCCCTACTGACGTTTTGAAAATTACCAATCGAGAAAAACCATCTCCAAACTCCTCTGAAATTTTGGTTAGGGTTCATGCCGCCACTGTCAACAGAACGGATGAGGGACTTTTAACCGCCCGTTATTTTGTCAGCCGATTTTTTACAGGGCTGTTTAAACCCACGAAACCGACACCAGGAACGGACTTTTCGGGAGTCATCGAGACTGTGGGTGCCGATATTAAAGAATATAGCGTAGGAGACGAAGTTTTTGGTTTCAATGATGAAATTATCAGTTCACATGCCGAATATTTGATACTTAAGAGTACCAAGCATGTAAAGAAGAAACCAGCATCGATTAGCCATTCGGAGGCTGCTGCCTGCTGCGAAGGTGCCCACTATGCCATTAATTGCCTGAATAAGATAAAACTTGAAAAGGGCAATCTGGTAATGGTCAATGGAGGAACCGGTGCTATCGGAAGTGCGGCCATTCAGATACTAAAGAGCAGAGGAATAAAAGTTATTGCCACAGCTGAAGGAAAAAATATTGACCTTGTTAAATCTTTGGGCGCTGAACAGGTTCTAGATTACCAAACTGAGGACTTTACCAAGCAAAGCGTTCAATTCGACCTTGTTCTTGATGCGGTAGGTAAAAGCTCTTTTAAAAAATGCCAGAAAATTTTAAAGCCGAAAGGAAAATATATCTCCACAGAACTCGGTAAAGGAGGAGCCAACATTTTCTGGGCACTCGTATCGCCCTTTACAGGAGGAAAAAAAGTCATTTTTCCAATGCCTTCAAAAATCGGTGAAAGTTTAACCTATATTACAAAGTTGGTCGAAAACAATGAATTTCATCCGGTCATCGACAAAATTTATCCCTTTTCACAAATCATCGAAGCCTACGAATATGTATCCACAGGAAAAAAAATAGGCAACGTTGTTGTTGAAATGCAAACAGATGAAGAATAGTTCTATTTAAGGTTCAGCTGCAAAACATAGTCATCGGCTGTCATGAAAAGCCTTTTCTCCTTCGCATCAAAAGCGCAGTTGGCTGTATTCTCGCCTGTATAGATTCGGGCAACGGGCTTATTTGAATCAAATACCCAAATACCACCAGGGCCAGTAGCAAATAAAAAGCCCTTGCTATGCATTTTCATACCATCAGGCAACCCTTGCTGACCTTCTTTCCCGACCAATTTGGTTGCATCATAAAATACCTTTTTATTGATAAGGTTTCCCGTACCTAGAATATCGTACACCCACCAAACTGCTTTTTCCGGGTTTGAAACTGCCACATAAAGCTTGTCTTCATCAACGGATAAGGCAACTCCATTGGGCCTTGACAATTTATCTACCAAAACTGTCTCCCCCGAAGTTTTCAGACAAAACAGTCCTTGATAATCCAGTTCTTTGTTGGGATCTTCCATCTTTTGTGGCAATCCGTATGGGGGATCGGTAAAGTATAAGTTGCCTTGTTGGTCATAAACACCATCATTGGGGCTATTGAACTTTTTACCTTCAAATTTCGAAACCAAAGGAACAAAACTTGCTTTGGGAGATTCTAACGGTGCAGCCATTTTAGCCACTTGCCTTTCGCCATGTTGCATCAATACTAATTCTCCATCTGGGCTTAACAAAAGGCCGTTCGAGCCTGGTTCATCACCATACGTACCATCGCCCAAATAACCTGAAGGTTTCACAAATTCGGTGAGCTTGCCAGAAGCATCCAATTTGAAGACGGTATTCTGAGGGATATCGGAAAACAAAAGGTAATCACCAGCGGCCACATAGAGCGGACCTTCCGTCCATTGAAAACCCTTGGCAATTACTGTGATCGCGGCATCCGGATTGATGACCTCCAAAGCTATTGAGTCTAAAATTTCAATTCGAGCACCCTCTTTGATTTCCTGCGCTGTAAGACCTGCGAAATTGAAGCTGGTAAATATAAAAAGTAAGAGCTTTTTCATAAGTTAAACTTTAAGATGTGCGATTTAGATGGAGCAATCTTCCAACTGATTTTCGGTTTTAAATCATAATTTTCGAGACCAAAAAGATAATGGTAATGGCACTAGTACCTAAAACCAAAGTACCTACTGTTTGAACTTGATTACCCTGTTTTACATCCATTCCTGTCAATTGGGTAAGTACCCAAAAGAAACTGTCATTAGCATGGGAAACAACCGTTGATCCGGCGCCAATCGCCAGTACCGTCATGGTTTTCATAAAAGGTTCTTCCAAGCCCAACGCTGGCATCATAGGCGCTACAATAGAAGCCGTAGTTATCAAAGCCACAGTTGATGAACCTTGGGTCGTTTTAAGACAGGCAGCCAGCAAAAAGGGAAAAAAGAGTCCGATAGACATGCCATCAAAACTCTGGGTAATCAAATCGGCAATACCCGAATTTTGGAGCATGGCACCAAAAATACCACCTGCACCTGTAATTAAAATGATAGGTGCGGCAATACGAACTGCCTCACCAAGCCAACCCGTTGCAGAATAGACTTCTTCATCAAGTTTTTCAGGCAAGGCCAAAGAAAGAATGACACCTATTAAGAGCGCTATTACCGGACTTCCAACAAATGAAATGACCGGATAAACAGAACTGTCCGTCAAATTCAGTTCAGGATAATCAAAAATAGATTTTAAGACTATTAGTATTAGAGGAATGACAATACAAAGCAAAGACAACCTAAGTTTTGGCTTATGAAGTGCATCTGAGGAAGTTGCCATAATAATGGGCACTTTCACCTTTGCGGCAATCTTAACGGCGAAGAAATAACAAGTAATCAAAGACAACGAGCTGATGATAAGCCCCCATAAGATGACACTTCCCAAATCTGCATTTAAAATACCGGCCGCCGCTATGGGTCCTGGCGTTGGCGGCACCATTACATGGGTAGCCGTAAGACCAAGGGCCATGGCCGCAGTTGTGCCTGCATATGAAACTTTGGCCTTATCGGAAAGCGCTTTGTTCAATGAATTCATGATGATGAAAGCACTATCAGCAAATACGGGTATCGACAATAAGTATCCGGTGAGCATCATGGCCAAATGAATCGACTTTTCACCAATAAGCTTGATCATTCTACTGGCAATGACCATGGCTCCACCTGACTTTTCTAAAATAGTACCGATGGCCACCCCAAAGAATATGATCAACCCGATTTTACCCATAATACTTCCGAAGCCATCATTAACCGCTGAAACAATCTGCTCAACCCCCATGCCGGTAATAAAGCCATAAGCAATGGCAGAAAGCAATAGAACAAAAAACGGATGAATCTTCCATCTAACAATTCCAAGTACTATGAAAGCAAGTGCCAGCAAGAGGGCGATAACATAAATCATATTCTAATTTTGGTTATTAAATAATGAAGCATTTTTTTCATTTACCTACCACTCGACAAAACTACCGTCGTAGTTACGCCATATAGGGTTTGACCAGTCATGGCCCATTTTTTGGGCTTCTTTTAATTTGTCTTCATTCATTTCAACCCCCAGCCCTGGGCCCTTCAAAAGGTTTACATACCCGTCTTTAAGCGCAAAAACTTCGGGATTGTTCATATAATCAAGCAAATCAAAGCCTTTGTTATAATGAATACCCAGACTACTTTCTTGAATAAATGCGTTGATTGAATTAAAATCAACATGAAGGCAAGACGCTAAGGCAATCGGACCTAAGGGGCAGTGAGGAGCCAAAGCCACATCATATGCTTCGGCCATGGCAGCGATTCTTCGAACTTCTGAAATTCCGCCCGCATGGCTCAAGTCTGGCTGAATAATATCGACAGTACCCCGATGTAATAATTCTTTGAAATGCCAACGCGAAAACATACGTTCGCCCGTCGCTATAGGAATGGAGGTATACGGGTAAATTTGATCAAGCGCCTCATTGTTCTCACTCAACACAGGCTCTTCTATGAACATAGGATAATAGGGAGCCAGTTCATCGATAAGCCGTTTGACCATACCTTTATGAATTCTGCCATGAAAATCAAGTCCAATATCAAGCGTATCGCCAAATTCTTCGCGTAGCAACCTGATATTTTCCGACACGGTTTTGACCTTAGCGAGCGAATCGATCCAACCAAAAGCCCCGGTGGCATTCATCTTCACGGCCTGATAGCCATCATTTACTTTCTGTCTAGCTTGTTCGAGAACCACCTGCGGGTCATCACCACCAATCCAACAGTACATTTTCATGCGTTGGCGAACGGCCCCTCCTAACAACTCGTAGACGGGAACTTTCAAATGTTTTCCTTTAATATCCCAAAGTGCTTGGTCTATTCCTGAAAGGGCACTCATCAGAATAGGTCCGCCACGATAAAATCCTCCGGCATATAAAGTCTGCCAAATATCTTCTATATCGTTCGCAGAACGCCCTATAATAAATTTTGAAAGTTCATGTACACATGCCTCTACGGTAGATGCCTTGCCTTCTACAACGGGTTCACCCCATCCGACAAGTCCACCTTTGGTGGTAATCTTTAGAAATAGCCATCTAGGCGGAACCTTGAAAAGTTCAACCTTTTCGATTTGAAGATCGGTCATTAAAATGTAGTAGTTCCAATGCAGCAAGGTTGAGAACTTTCTACATTGAGTTGGTCTCCCCTAAAGTAGTGAATAATTTTAAAGTGAAAATGGTCGGGATGATAATGACCAGTCTTACCCCAACTCTATTTTGAAGATATAGGATTAAACGGGTTCACCGTAAAGGTCGAAATCGGCCGCTTCGAAAATACGTATTTCTGCGAACTCACCTTGTTTTAGATAATTTTTAGTGGCATCTATAAGCACCTCGTTATCAACATCAGGTGAATCAAATTCGGTTCTACCAATGAAATAATTACCCTCTTTACGGTCAATCATACATCGAAAGGTCTGACCTATTTTCTCTTGGTTTAGCTCCCAAGAAATTTGAGATTGAATCTCCATAATCTCGTTGGCACGCTGTTGTTTTATTTCTTCCGGCACATTATCCTCGAGTGAATAAGCATGCGTATTCTCTTCGTGACTATATGTGAAACAACCTAAACGTTCAAAGCGCATTTCTTTGACCCACTCTTTCAAGATTTCAAAATCCTCTTCGGTTTCCCCAGGATAGCCCACAATCAAAGTAGTTCTAATTGTCATGTTCGGAACAGCAGCCCTGAACTCTTTCAACAATTTGGTCGTTTTCTCTTGAGTAGTGCCCCTTCTCATACTTTTGAGAATCGCATCGGAAATATGCTGTAGGGGTATATCTAAATAATTACAAACCTTCGGTTCGCGGTTCATGACATCCAAAACATCCATTGGAAAGCCCGTTGGAAAAGCATAATGAAGACGAATCCACTCAATACCTTCTACTTTTACCAATTGCTTCAACAATTCGGCCAAATTTCTTTTCTTATAAAGGTCGAGTCCGTAATAAGTTAAATCTTGAGCTATGAGAATAAGCTCTTGAACACCTTTAGCTGCCAACTTCTGGGCTTCTGTCACTAATTCTTCGATGGGTTTACTCTTATGCTTACCACGCATTAGAGGTATAGCACAAAAAGAACAGGGTCGATCGCAACCCTCGGCAATTTTAAGGTAAGCATAGTTCTTCGGTGTTGTCGTCAATCGCTCTCCTATCAACTCATGCTTGTAATCGGCCCCTAAAGCCTTTAAAAGATTAGGTAATTCACTTGTGCCGAAATACTCATCGACATGCGGTATCTCTTTTTGCAGGTCTGGCTTATAACGTTCGCTCAAGCAACCGGTAACGAACACTTTGTCGACCTCGCCCGCCTCTTTCTTCTGTACGTACTCAAGAATCGTATTGACACTTTCCTCTTTGGCATTGGCAATAAAACCGCAAGTATTGATAACGACCACATTGCCATCTTCCTCATGCACGACTTCTTTGTCATTGGCCTTCAATTGACCCATTAAGACCTCTGAGTCGTAAAGGTTCTTAGAGCAACCCAAGGTTACCACGTTGATACGATTCTTTTTAAGGGATTTTGTACGCATTTGTTTTAATTGGGATGCAAAAATACAACAAGACAATAGTATCGAGACATATTTAAGACGATTTATTGCTTTTTAGCGTTAAACCTATATAAAGTTTTGAAATCTAATTGTTTAAATTCCAGCGACATGAAATTTTCCAATCTCGTTTTAAGCTTGTTTTGTATTTCTGTGGCCATCTCGTGCAGTAGCGATGATTCACAGCCGAAAGAAGAGCAAATTGAGCAAGATATGGTTGAAAATCCGGAACCAGAGGAAAACCCGGAACCTGAAGAGGAAGCTCTTTATTTTCCTCCGACCGATTCAGATATTTGGGAAGAAACCACTTTCGAAGAGGAAGACTGGAATGAATCTCAAGTGCAACCAATGATTACTTTTTTGGATGAAAAGGGAACAGATGCCTTTATCATTTTAAAAAATGGGAAAATAATAGCGGAATGGTATTTTGGGGGATTTACAATAGATTCAAAACATACTTGGAACTCTGCCGGTAAAACGCTTACTTCAATGATGGTCGGTATTGCCCAAGAAGAAGGTTTTTTAAATTTGAATGATCCTACAAGTGATTATTTGGGAGAGGGATGGACATCAATGCCTCTGGAACAAGAACAACAGATTACCATCTGGAACCAAATAACAATGACAAGCGGACTTGATTATACCGACGATATATTCTGCTATGACCCCGAATGTCTCGACTACTTGAACGATGCGGGCACTTTCTGGTATTATCACAATGCCCCTTATACCCTTCTCGACCAAGTACTAAGCAGTGCCACCGAGATGGATTTTAAAGACTATTTCAAAACAAAGATTGGAGATTTGATCGGCTTGAGCGGTCAGTGGGTGAAAGTTGGCTATAACAATCTTTTCTTCAGTAATGCAAGAAGCATGGCCCGTTACGGGCTTTTAGCCCTAAATGAAGGCACTTGGGAGAACACCCCGATTATCAATGACAAGGACTACTTTTTTGATATGACGAACACCTCACAAGAATTGAACCCATCATATGGTTACCTCTGGTGGTTAAACGGAAAAGAATCTGTTAGAATGCCCCGTTCTGAAGTTTCGTATCCCACCCCATTGATGGAGAACGCACCAGCCGATTTGATAGCTGGCCTAGGTGCCAACGATCAAAAATTATATGTAGTACCCAGCCAAAAGCTGGTAGTGGTAAGACTTGGCGATGATGCTAGCGAAAGCAGCTTGGGCCCTTCTAGTTTTGACGAACAATTGTGGGAAAAAATCAATGCCCTAATGGGCAACTGATTACCCAAAGAAAGAATCGACAAACTCGTATTTATTGAAAACCTGCAGGTCTTCAATGCCTTCACCCACCCCTATGTATTTGACAGGAATTTGAAATTGATCAGAAATACCGATGACTACGCCCCCTTTTGCGGTTCCGTCAAGTTTGGTTACTGCCAATGAGGTAACTTCAGTGGCTTTGGTGAACTGTTTAGCCTGTTCAAAAGCATTCTGCCCAGTTGAGCCGTCTAGAACCAATAGCACATCATGTGGCGTATCTTCAACCACTTTTTGCATAACCCGCTTGACCTTGGTCAATTCGTTCATCAAATTTACCTTATTATGCAGCCGCCCAGCCGTATCGATGATTACCACATCGGCATCTTGCTTTACCGCCGAACTTAAAGTATCAAAAGCCACGGAAGCAGGATCACTACCCATTTTTTGCTTTACAATGGGCACCTCTACCCTATCTGCCCAAACTTGAAGCTGGTCAATAGCAGCCGCCCGAAAAGTATCCGCAGCGCCCAAAACAACTTTAAGACCCTTCTTTTTGTATTGGTGTGCCAGTTTACCGATTGTTGTCGTTTTACCGACCCCGTTGACCCCTACCACCATAATCACATAGGGTTTCTTTCCTGAGGGAGTGGTAAACTCAACGTCTTCACCCACATGTGTTTCAGATAAAAGACCTGCAATCTCTTCCCTTAATATGGTATTAAGCTCTTCGGTACCCAAGTATTTATCTTTGGATACACGGGCCTCAATTCTATCAATAATCTTTAAAGTCGTATTGACCCCAACATCAGAAGTGACCAACACCTCTTCCAAATCATCCAATACATCATCATCTACCTTTGATTTACCGGCAACGGCCTTACTCAATTTAGAAAAGAATGTTGTTTTACTTTTCTCCAACCCTTTATCTAGGGTCTCTTTCTTCTTAGATGAGAAAATATTCTTGAATAAACTCATGATAACAAAATTGATGGCTGTAAATATAAGAAAGTAAGAGTCAAGTTCACAAAGGGTTTACCTTTGAAACAAACGTTCGTTTAGGGCAAAAAAAAACCTCCTTCTTTCGAAAGAGGCTTTAATGCTTTTATACGAGCGGATTATTTTTTATCTAACCACTCATTAACAAGTTCAGGAGCCATAACAGACTCTACGAATGTGTAAGCACCAGTTTTTGGTGACTTGACCATTTTAATGGCCTTGGTCAATCTTTTTGAACTTGTCTGTAAACTTGCTACCGTCTTCTTTGCCATGGCTAATAACTTTTATAGCGTTCTACTCAAATTGCAGAAACGTTCTTATTTGATTTCTTTATGAACCGTCATTCTCTTCAGAATGGGGTTGAATTTCTTAATCTCCATTCTTTCTGGAGTGTTCTTCTTGTTTTTGGTAGTGATGTACCTTGAAGTTCCTGGCATACCAGAATCTTTATGCTCGGTGCATTCCAAAATAACCTGAATTCTATTACCTTTCTTTGCCATCTTTATCTAGCTTATTTTACCAATCCTTGGGCTTTGGCGTCTTTCAATACAGCAGAAACGCCTTTTTTATTGATGATTTTCAATGCCTTCGCAGAAACCTTTAGGGTTACCCAACGGTCTTCTTCAGGAATGTAAAAACGTTTCTTTGAAAGGTTAACGTTGAACCTTCTTTTGGTCTTATTGATAGAGAAAGAAACATTGTTTCCAGACATCGCCCTCTTACCCGTAATTTCACAAACTTTTGACATTGCGCTGATTTTTCTTTAAACAGGGTGCAAATTTATATCATTTTTACGGGACACACAAAAGAATATTTCAGATTTTTAAAATTTCTTTCTGTAGCAGCTCAAATGCCTTATGTACGGTCTTTTGAACGATTCTTTCCCGATGGTTGCCCATATTGAATTTTTCGACAATTATATCGCTGGGAGTAGCTATGGCGATAAAGACAGTGCCTATATCCGCATCAGAATCTCCTTTCGTTGGTCCGGCATTACCCGTAGTGGCAATTGCAAAATGTGACTTCATCAAATGCTTTACATTTTCTGCCATTTGTTTTGCTACTTCGGCACTAACTACCGAATATTCATTGATTGTTTCCTGCTTCACCTTCAGCACTTCAATCTTCACCTCGGTGGCGTAACTGACCACAGTACCCTTGAAATAAGCCGACGCCCCTGGTAGAGCGGTCAATTGCTCTGCAATTCGCCCACCTGTACAGCTCTCCGCGGTAGATAAGGTCATTCCTCGCTCAGCAAGCATTTTAGAAACTACATGTTCTAAAGACTCGTCATCTTCTACCCCATAAAGGATGTCTTTAATAAGACCGTTCAATTTTTGAACCTCAGTATCAACCGATTTTTGCAAAATCTCTCTATCGGAGCCCTTCGCCGACAACCTTAGTCGAACTTTACCTAGACTTGGTAGGTAAGCCAAACGTATGTATTGGGGCAAACTGTTCTCCCAAGATTCGAGACGATCGGCAATAGCACTTTCTCCCAAACCGTAAGTTACCAAGGTGCGGTGAATGATGTAAGGGCGTTCGAACTCCAGAGCTATCTTTGGTAGCACCTTATCGATCATCAGGTTCTTCATTTCAAAAGGAACCCCAGGTAACGAAACGAAAACAACGTCGTCTTGCCGCATCCACATACCTGGCGCGGTACCATAAACATTTTGCAGCACCTCTGCTTTTGAGGGCACTAGTGCCTGTTTGCGGTTGATATCAGAAATAGGCGTATTGGTAATGTGCCTTTTGAAAAGATTTTCTACATTTTCAAGTACTTCAGCATTCTCAACAAGGGTATCGTTGAAAAACTCGCAAAAGGTTAATTTAGTGACATCATCTTTCGTGGGACCCAAGCCGCCGGTAACTATTACTATCGAAACTCTTTTTTTGGCATCTTCAAAAGCTTGTAGAATATGCTCACGATCATCTTGAACCGAAGTTATCTGATAAACGGAAACACCTATTTTATTTAGCTCTTTTGAAATAAAAGCTGAATTGGTATCAACGATTTGGCCAATCAATATTTCATCACCGATGGTGATGATCTCTGCCAATAATGAATTCATTAAAACCTAATTTTGAAAAACAGTGGATTAGAGGTCAAAATCTTTATGAAGTTCGGCAACCACTTGGTGTATGTCTTTTTTGAGCATAGGAAATACCTTTCTTATCTCATCCATACTCGCGTTGTTCTTGCCTAGGGTCTCGACCTGCAGTGCTACCGCCCTGGTCTGCTCCATACCCAACAAATCTACGTTAGGTTTGATTTTGTGGGCCAATTTATAAACCCTCTCATGGTTTTGTTGGTCGAGTGCCGTTTCCAAATCTTCAAGATCTTGTGGAACTTCCTCTAAAAAAACCGAGATTACAGAATTGATAAAAGCTTCGTCGCCTTCTGCCATCTCATTTATCTTATCAAGATTGTAAATCATTATTTTACATTTATTCGGAAGAGTTCATGCCCTTCCAATATACCCGAAAGATAGTCATTTGCCTTTACTCTTCCAACACCGGCAGGTGTTCCGGTAAAAATGATATCTCCTTTTTTTAACATGAAAAATTTAGATACGTATGCTATAATTTCATCTATCTTCCATAGCATAAGACTGGTATTTCCTTTTTGAACTTCCTCTCCATTTTTGACCAAAGAAAACGATATGTTGTCGAGGTTGTCAAAATTCGACTTGTGCATCCATTTACCGATGACGGCGGCGCCATCGAAACCCTTCGCTTTTTCCCACGGCAGGCCTTTTTCCTTTAATTTCTGCTGCACATCCCTAGCGGTAAAATCTATACCCAACCCGATTTCATCGTAGTACTTATGGGAAAATTTTTCATCGATGTGCTTGCCTACCTTCTTTATCTTGATCAGTACCTCAACTTCGTGGTGCACATCGTTCGAAAACTCTGGTATGTAGAAATCTTGCTCATTAGGCAATACGGCAGAATCAGGTTTTATGAAAACAACAGGCTCGTCTGGCCTTTCGTTTTGAAGTTCTTCAATATGCTCGGTATAGTTACGACCAATACAAATTAGCTTCATTGTCTATAGGATTGAAAAATTAAAGGCCCTTTGTTTTGGCACCTAACCCAATTTGTTGTTCAACTGGCTTAACTTAATCTGTGTAAGTACCTTTTTGGTATACAGCGGAAAATCGGCATTTAAAATCCACCCAAAATAACCAGGTTCTTTCTCTAGAACTTCGAGCACCTTTTTACCCTTGTGCTTGCCGAAAGAGAATGTTTCGTCACCATCTTCATCGTAGCCCAAAAAGCCCGCGAAATCGGCAAACTGGCGATGTGTTGAAAACTCGGCCAACTTCTTTACATTGTTCTCAAGTTCTGAATATCTATCCAATTGTGCCAAAAGAACCTCATAGGTAGCGTGGGTATCTGCCTCGGCACTGTGGGCATCGGTTAGTTCTTTTTCACAATAAAACTTATAAGCGGCACCTAAAGTTCGTTTTTCCATTTTATGAAAAATGGTCTGCACATCGATAGAAACCATGCGCTTCATGTCAAAATCAATATCGGCCCTAAGCATTTCTTCGGCCAAAAGGGGAATATCGAACCTATCTGAATTAAAACCGCCCAGATCACAATCTTTGATCATTTTATAGACTTCTTTGGAAAGCTCTTTAAAAGTAGGTTCGCCAGCTACTTTTTCATTTGAAATACCGTGAATGGCCACCACCTCATCAGGAATTTCAACCTCAGGATTCACCAACCAGGTTTTACTCTCTTTGTTTCCGTTGGGTAATACTTTTAATATGGAAATCTCTACAATACGGTCTTTGGCCACATTTGTACCAGTAGTTTCCAAATCAAAGAAACAAATAGGTCTTGTTAAGTTAAGTTGCATCTGCTTTAAGATTTGTTGCAAAGATATGTTTTACCCTTTACTAGAAAAACCAAACCGCTCTCCATCTCAAACTATAATCGGGTATTGATTACATTATTGAATGCCGAACCAAAGGTATAACTCAGGCCTACACTAAAACCCAGTTCATAGTCGGTAGCAATTTGCTTTTGTTGTAATAGTACATCTTCAATAGAAGCATCGCCCCCCGGTAAATTGATCTGGTCTCTAATTATTTCGTAGCGACTGGCAAACCGAACAGCCAACCCCTTTACCAATCTTACGTTGACATTACTATTGAGCTGTAACCTATTTTTGGTAAAATCACTAAGAAAAGAAGAGCCCCTAATGTGCGCATATATATTGCCCCACTGCTGTCGATAGCGTACTTGCATATCTAAAGAATGGTCATAGATGCCCTCGGTCAATTTATTGAAAATTGTAGTTTCGATGTAGTCGTTATGAAAATACCCGATTTTATAGGCAAAGACGATTTCTCGCCTCAATACTTCTTTATATGGATAAATATTATACTCAATGGCCGGTTGCACATAATATTTGAAATCGAGATTGGTAAAGGTATCATGGCGCAAGCCAGAAAAAATACCTGTTGACCAATGGTCGGAAATACTTCTCACAATACTACCATCAGCATTGTAACGAAACCGCTCACTAGTATAAAGAACCCCATCAGTCTCATATTCGCTGTTCGATTGAAATAGGCCTACATCGGTTCGAATTCTCCAATTATCGGTTACATGGTCACTTTGAAAACCCAACCGGTACTTAAAATCTTTTCTACTGGATTCTTTTCCGAGATCTGCCGAACCGAAAACTTCGAATATCCAATTATTCCAAGGGTCGGTAAAGTCAATTTCTTGCACCTCGGCCATACCACTTTGATTGACGGTATAGGTAACATCTTCAGCCAAACCAGATGTGAGAACATAAGGCAATAACCCGGACTGTACTTTTTTAAGCATCCCCTTTCTAATCTCATCAGAGGTCATATTGGTAGAAGTATCGTAAGTCAGTTTACTCGCAATAGCCTCATAATCACCTAGACCCTTAAATTCTAAATTAAAGGTTCGCCCGCCACTACCGTTGGCAATGTCGAAAATAAAAAGGGTTATATTGGCCTGTGCCTGATCACGAACGTGACCGACATACTTGATTTCTTGCCTTAGAAAGTTTTTATCGCAATTGCAGTTGATATACAAGCGCATAGGCGCTTTTTTCTCATCCTCAATTTCTTGTGAAGCAGCAATAGTAGGGCTTAAAATGAGAATAAAATAGAACAGTCTTTCGAGGAAAACCTCGAAAATGGAGTTTGGTCTTTTTGGCATTTTTGGTCGGTAAGCGACAAATTTAACACCAAAATGACAAAGATTTTGTTAGCAATAAGTTAATCGAAGATTTCTAAGAAAAACCCTTAATCAATCTACAAAATGAAATTATTTAAGTAATAATTTTTCAAATTGACAAAATAATAAAGTTTTATAGCGTTTTTCACACTTCCCTATCAGCATCCCAAGCTTCAAGATAGTCAGCAACCGCTTTGACGAACATACTACCCAAAGCACCATTGACCACCCTATGATCATAGCTATGAGAAAGATACATTTTACTACGAATACCAATAAAATCTCCATCAGCTGTTTCGATTACCGATGGCATTTTGCGAATAGCGCCCAATGCCAAAATACCTACTTGTGGTTGGTTGATTATGGGCGTTCCGAAAACGCTACCAAAGGTTCCTACGTTCGTTACGGTATAGGTACCATCTTGAACCTCATCGGGTTTCAGCTTATTCTCCCTTGCCCTATGAGCCAAATCATTGACCACCCGGGCCATGCCTACCATATTCAATTGGTCAGCATTCTTTATAACCGGCACAATCAAGTTACCATCCGGTAAAGCAGCGGCCATACCGATATTAATATTCTTTTTCTTGATTACCTTGTCGCCATCTACCGAAATATTCATCATCGGATATTTCTTCAAAGCTTTGGCAACCGCCTCCATAAAAATGGGGGTAAACGTCAATTTTTCGCCCTCTCTTTTTTCGAAAGCATCTTTAACCGAATTCCTCCAATTAACGACGTTAGTAACATCGACCTCTATAAAACTTTGCACGTGCGCAGAGGTCGCAACACTTTCTGACATGTGCTTGGCTATCAGCTTGCCCATTCTGGTCATTTCAATGACCTCACCATTAACATTACTAGCTTGAACTTCTTCAGGCACTTTTACCTCTTGGGGTTTATCTGCCACTTTTTCAACAGATACGGATGGCTGCTCGCGTTGAGGCTGACTCTCGACAGCACTACCATTTGAACTCTGTTGCCCATTTTCTACGTAGGCCAAAATATCATTCTTGGTAACCCTACCTTCTTTACCAGTACCTGCAATGGAATCTAACTGCTCAATAGTTATACCTTCTTGCTTCGCAATATTTCGAACCAAAGGAGAGTAAAATCTTTCAGAACTATCGAAAGAAGTCTTTTGAGTTGCTGTTGAAGCCACCGTTTTTCTAGCGGTTTCGACGCTCTCAGAAACGGCCAATACCGCCTCTTGGTTCTCTTTCTCAATATCATGTGATGCAGGCATCTGATTCTCTTCAACCTCGCCTTCCGTTTCAATAATGGCCACTGTTTGACCTACTTTGACAACATCATCAACCTCGAATAGTTTTTCCACAAGCTTACCCTCTACTTCACTGGGCACTTCTGAATCTACCTTATCAGTAGCTATCTCAAAAATTGGCTCATCCAGTTCAATAGTGTCCCCGACATCCTTAAGCCATGCCGTTAAGGTCGCTTCGGCAACACTCTCACCCATTCGAGGCAATTTCAGTTCAAACTTTGACATATTCTTATTTTAAACTTCGATAATCCATTTTCGCTGCAAAAATACCAAAAAATAGAACCGAAAATTATACTTATCCTATTCTTTAGTTAGCCTTTAACGAGTTCTCGAAAGGTATTCTATTAACAATACTTCGTCCTAAAGTCACCTCATCAGCGTATTCTAACTCATCTCCTACTGCAATTCCCCTAGCTATGGTAGAGGTTCTAACTTGTAAACCCTCTAGTTGCTTATAGATATAAAAATTCGTTGTATCACCTTCCATCGTAGAACTCAGAGCAAAAATAAGTTCTTTAACCTCACCCAACTTCACTTTCTTCACCAATGAATTAATATTTAAATCTTGAGGACCCACACCTTCCATAGGTGAAATTTTTCCTCCTAAAACATGGTAAAGCCCTTTGTACTGGCTGGTGTTCTCAATGGCCATTACATCTCTAATATCTTCCACGACGCAAACCAATGATTTGTCTCTGCGCGGACTAGCACAAATTTCGCAAGTAGCCGTATCGGAAATGTTGTGACAGTTACTGCAAAATTTAATGTCATTTCTTAAAACTTGAAGTGCATTGGTCAATTTGCTGGTCTGTTCGTTAGGCCTCTTTAAAAGGTGCAATACCAAACGTAAAGCGGTTCGCTTGCCGATACCTGGTAATTGCGACATTTCGTAAACAGCATTTTCAAGTAATTTGGAAGAAAAATCCATATCTAATTATTACTGAACAAAATTACAATTTTAATAGAGTTTCAGGTAGCACTTTTGTTGCCTTTCAGTTAGGGACATAAAATAAAATAGGCGGGTAAAAGACCCGCCTATTTGAAATTAAAATTCTTTAATTCTTAATAACCTTGATTTTGCGTGAGGTTCGGGCTATTGATAATTTCCTGCTCGGGAAGCGGAAACAAATAGTGCTTCTCTTGAAGCGCCTGATCTGAATTCAAATTGACATGACCTATAAAATCATCGAATTGACCGTTCGTGCTGTTATACACCTTTCTCAATCTCACCATGTCGAACCAAAGCTTCATTTCGAAGCATAGCTCATGCCAACGCTCTGTCCATACCGCCTCACGGAAAGTTTGCTGGTTGAAGCTACCCAAGTCACCGGTAGTCAACTGAGCACGATCTCTAATAGCTGTTAAAGCATCTAGAGCGTCTTGGGTAGGCCCACCTACCTCATTGGCAGCTTCAGCATAAATTAACAGAACCTCTGCGTACCTGAATATCGGCACATTTAAATTATCTTTTGCCGTACCCTCAACACCTTCGGTACCATTGGCTATAACATTAAAATGTTTGAAGATATAGGGTTTGCCAAGCTCAAAAAGCTCACCACTACCATTAGTATAATAACTCGTGTAAAACCAACCATCACGATTTTGCTTTCTTAAATCGCCGTCATCAAAAGAATTGTAAAAATCTATTTGTGGAATGGTACTACCCGTACCTGATGGACCTCTGTATGTCACGGGTTGAAAATTAGGAAACATATTGCCCATTGGGTTATCACCTATCAAGTTATTATACTGAAGGCTAAAAATATGTTCGCCCATATTATTGAGTGTTTCGTCATGAACTTCACCATAAGTGTCGAATAAACGAAGCGGACCTGGATTATCGATTATTTCTTTAGCCTTTGAAGCAGCATCGGTGTATCTGGCCGTTTCGTTCAGAGGAAAACCCGCCATCGTTAAATAAACCTTCGCCAGAAGGGTTTTAACTGCAGATTGTGAAACCCTACCCGATTCGTCCGTCCAAGGAAGTCCAGCATTCTCCGCTTCCAATAAATCGTTCACGATGAGCGAATAAACCTCGGACTGTGGAGCCCTTGAAGGAAAGAAATCTTCAGAAGTAGCGCTCTGGGGAGTCGTAATCAAAGGAACATCGCCCCAAAGACGAACAGCATAAAAATAGGCCCATGCACGCAAAAACTTGGCCTCGCCCAAAATTTGATTCTTTTGTCCTTCATCCATATCGATTCCCGGCACATTTTCCAACACTAAATTGGCATTTGCTATCACCTTATAAACACCTCTCCACCAGTTTCTAATGTGTAACGTGTTATCATCGAACGATAGAGAATAAAGGTTGTTCAAATCAGAGTTTTGTGCTGTTTCTGTAGTGGTCGTTCCTGTCGGAGCCAACAAAAATTGCCAGTTAGAAGAGAATATACCAGCACCATCACCAACAAATCGAGCATCTGCATAAACCGCGGCTATGGCCGACTCAGCATGGGTGGCAGTTGTATAAAAACTTTCAGGCTGCAAATTCGAGGGGTCTTGCTCGTCTAAAAAATCGGAGCAGCCAAACACCCCAAGTACCAAGGCTAGCCCTAGCACTTTACTAATTGTATATCTAATATTTAATTTCATGATACTTTTTCTTTAATAGTTACTTTTTATATACCCACTTGAAGACCCAAAACAAAAGTCGTAGACCTAGGGTATTCGTGCCATTTCATTCCTTGAGAAAAAACGTTGCTTCCGGCATTACCTCTAATTGGGGTAATTTCAGGATCACCTATCAATTCGTCATCTACCCACAAAAAGAAATTCTGGGTAGAACCATATATTCTTAATTTGTTCAAGTGTAACTTATCAAGTAATTGTGGTTGGAACGAGTAGCCCAGAATAAGGTTTCTACCTCTTAAAAAAGAGCCATCTTTGATCCAATGCGAATCAACATTGGTTACATACCCCGCTCTCGTATCACGAACTTGGGCAATCATGGTGTTCTGGTTATCGGGCGTCCATGCATTAAGCACTGTTCTATAACTATTGGCCAACGCCTGTCTGTCTTCACTTGAGTGAAGGTTCATGTCCATCACATCGTTACCCCAAGAATACTGAAGATCGATGGTAAGATCAATTCCTTTATAAGTAAAATTATTGATGAAACTTCCTGATGCTGTCGGGTAGCCATTTCCTATGATAGTTCTATCCTCATCATTAATAATCTTATCACCGTTAAAGTCTTTATACTTGATATCACCAGGCAATAGGGTAAGTCCGTTTCTATAGCTTACGAAGCTTGCGGCTTCTTCGGCTTCGTCGGTTCCCCAAACGCCCAATCTGGTTAAACCCCAAAATGCTCCAACAGGTTCACCGATACGGATAACGTTTGTGGGATTGGTAATTCCAGGACCACCAACTCCAAAAATATCGGAAGGAGTAGCCAGTGATAACACCTTATTACGGTTCATTGTGATATTGAAATTGGTCGTCCAATTAAAATCTTCCAGTGCTACGTTGACCGTATTAAGGGAAATTTCAAGACCCTTATTTTCCATGGAACCAATATTTCTCTTAATAGTTGTATAACCTGTTGTATGCGGCACCGGTGCATCTAACAACATATCAGTTGTTTTTCTATAGTACACATCGGTTTCAAGGCTAATACGATTATTAAAAAGGCCAATTTCTAAACCAACATCATATTGAGCAGTCTTCTCCCATTTCAGGTCGGGGTTTTCTAAACGGTTAAGGCCGGTACCCCCTACTAGATTACCTCCCCAAATAGTTTGATAATTTGAACCAAGTAGCGATAACGATGTATAAGGGTCAATCTCTGAGTTACCGGTCAAACCATAACTTGTTCTCAATTTCAGATTGGAAATGGTCTCACTGTCTTTCAAGAAATTCTCGTCAGAAATTCTCCATGCCAATGCCGCGGAAGGAAAGAATGAAAACTTATTATTGTCTCCAAACTTAGAAGACCCATCGGCTCTTCCCGTTAGCGTAAACAAATATTTGCCGTATAGGTTGTAATTCAATCTTCCAAAATATGAGTTCAACGCTTCTCTTTGAGAATTTGAGCCTACTCTTATATTATTTGAACCAGCTCCTAAATTGTTGTACTCAAAATAATCGGTTGGAAAATTATTGGCCTCCGAACTAAAGAAGAAAGAATTGCTCTGTTGCCATGACAATCCCAAGAGAGCAGTTAAAGAGTTATTCTCATTAAACTGCTTGTTATAGGTAAGATAGTTCTCAACCGACCAAAAAATTTCTTTATTGCTACTTGAAGAGGCATAAGCTTGGCTGTTTCCGGCCAGAGTAGCATCACGAAATTCTGGGTTCTCTTGAGTAATCACGTTAGCCCCAAGTACAGTTCTCATTTCCAACTCATCTGTAAAAGTTATGTTGGAATACGCACTACCAGAGGCTGTTTGTGTATTCAAAATATATTGTTGCCCATCGAGTCTGTGCACAGAACTAAAGGTTCCTTCCGCGAAAGGGTAGTCTCTGTTATCAGCAAAAATTCCTTCCCTTGGGTGACCGGCTGGATACCTTACCGGAAGAAAAGGAAAATCTTCCACCATTCTTCTTGGTACTTCATCATTGGTATCTGCCAGATTTTCTGTTTGATAGTTATAGCTAAGTGTACCACCTATTTTTACCCAATCTTTAATCTGATCGTCGATTGAAAATCTTCCTGAATAGCGCTTTAAATACGTATTTTTCAGAAGCCCCTGTTCATCGTTAATACCCAATGAAAGAGCATAAGTGGTTCTTTCATTACCACCTGAAAAACCTAATTGGTGGTTTTGAGAAAGTCGATGTTGTTGCACCTCTTTTGACCAATCTGTGTCGTATAAGGGGTTGCCATTACTATCGAATAAAGAAGCCATTAATGGATCGGCCCTTTTTAGGCGTGGCTCATATTGTGCATAGTTACCGGCGGCCCAACCTTCAGGGTCGAACTTGGCAGAATTCTCCCATGACAATTGCTCTATCATCATGTACTCTTCAGCATTAAGCACTTCAGCTTTATTGGGCCCGAACTCCTTAACGTTGTATTCAACATTATAGGTGATTTGACCTTGACCGGCCCTACCTCTTTTGGTAGTAACAAGAATAACACCGTTGGCACCTCTGGCACCATAGATAGCGGTTGAGGACGCATCTTTTAAAACTTCTATGGACACCACATCATTCGGGTTCAAGAAGTCAATGGCAGAGCTATATTGATCTAGGTTTCCTTGAGGCAATTGAACCCCATCAACAACATATAGCGGGTTATTGGAAGAGTTAATAGAGCTGAAACCCCTAATTCTTACATTAGTCTTACCCCCAGGGCGACCTGAGTTGGTGTTGACCTGTACCCCCGCTATTCTACCAGCTAATGACTGGTTTAATGATTGTACAGGTCTTTCTTGTAGCTCTTCAGAATCTACTTGCCCCACGGCACCTGTTAAATCAGATTTTCTTTGGCTACCGTAACCAATCAATACTACTTCTTCTAGTTCGGCCGCATCCTGTTGTAGTACTACATCGATTTCGGATCGGTTGTTTACTTGAATCTCAGCCGATTCATAACCGATATAACTGAACACCAATGTAGCCCCGCCATCTACATCAATTGAATAGTTTCCATCAAAATCGGTTTGTGTTCCGTTGGTAGTTCCTTTCACTACAACGTTTGCGCCCGCTAACGGACCGGTATCGTCCGAAACGTTTCCATTCACTGTTTGAGCCTGTCCAATACCGAAACACAATAGTGTTCCGATAAATAGAAGGCCTTTTGATAATGTTCCCTTCATAATTTAAGTTTCTTTAAGTTTAGTTAACAGATTTTAACAAGTGAAAGTAAGGTATATGTTCAATCTGAAATGTGGGACAACCGTTAAATAATCGTTAAAATGATATGAATTACCGATAAAATGTAAGGTGAGCTTAAAATGTTGATATTCTTAAAAATGCACCTCTTCAATTATCTATATGCCACTGCAACTGATAATTTTGCACCTTAAGTTTTCGTAATTTGGCTGAAATTTTTCCTTTATGACCGCCATTCATATTCTACTACTAATTGGAATTTACTTTCTTTTGCTCCTTTCCATTTCATACTTTACAGGAAAGAATGACTCAAATATTGATTTTTTCAAGGCAGGTAAATCATCGCCCTGGTATCTGGTTGCCTTTGGTATGGTCGGGGCTTCGCTTTCCGGAGTTACCTTTATTTCGGTACCCGGGTGGGTAGCGAGTTCTGAATTTAGTTATATGCAGGTGGTATTCGGTTACTTGGCCGGCTACCTGGTCATAGCCTATGTTTTGCTACCCATATATTATGAACTCAACGTTACTTCGATTTATGAATATTTAGAACGTCGTTTTGGCAAGACCAGTTACAAAGTTGGGGCTATATCTTTCTTTGTTTCAAGGGTTTTAGGGGCCTCTTTTCGCTTGTTTTTAGTTGCCATTGTTCTTCAACAATTTGTATTTGACGACCTAGGCGTTCGTTTCGAACTTACCGTAATTCTTTCCATTCTATTAATTTGGATTTACACTTTTAGAGGTGGCATTAAGACCATTGTTTGGACGGATACTCTTCAGACTACTTTTATGCTCTTGTCAGTAGGGTTATCCATTTATTTCATCAATCAACAATTGGATTGGAACATCTCAGAATTTTTGGCATCAGAAGAACTCAAAGAATACAACAAAATGATTTTTTTTGACGACTTCTTCGGAAAGAATCATTTCATTAAATCATTTCTAGGTGGTATGTTCATTACCATTTGCATGACCGGTCTTGATCAAGATATGATGCAAAAAAACCTGACTTGTAAATCATTAAAAGATGCGCAAAAAAATGTTGTTTCCCTAAGCGTTGTTTTGGTAGTCGTAAACTTTGTTTTTCTTCTTCTAGGCGCTCTATTGTTTATCTATGCCGACCGATTCGGTATTAGCACCCCTTTAATGAACGGAGAGCCCAAATCCGACCTATTATTTCCGCAAATTGCGCTTAAGAGTGATTTGGGCATTGTTGTCGCCATAACTTTCATGCTCGGCCTCATAGCCGCGGCGTACAGTAGTGCCGACAGTGCTTTAACCTCATTGACCACCTCATTTTGTGTCGATTTTTTAGGTATTGAAAAGAAACCTGAAGAAAGCCAGAAAAAAATAAGAAAATCGACCCACGTCGGCATGAGTTTCTTACTCGTTTTAGTGGTCATAGCCTTCAAGCATATTTTAGATACCAACGTAATCGACGGCCTTTTACAAGTCGCAACCTACACCTATGGGCCGCTTCTAGGGCTCTTTACCTTTGGTATCTTCACAAAACACCAATTAAAAGATAGGTATGTTTGGATTGTCGCCCTGGTCGTAGTGTTGATTATTTATCTCATAGCCTCAATGCCTCCCTCAATTTTGGGAGGATATCAAATAGGATATGAACTTCTACCTATAAATGGTTTGTTGACCTTTTTAGGATTGTGGTTAATTAGGGATAGAAAAGTGGAGCCCAAAAACATGTAGAATTCTAATAATTCAAGTGTTAAATTTAATTAGGAAAATTCTTATCGAACATTCCTTCAATTTTCGTCAGTACTGATTGGTGGCCAAAAGAACAAGGGTACAGGCTACCTCTACTTCAATGCCTTTCGATTCCAATAAACGGTAAAGTTCTGGGTTTTCAGTACCAGGATTAAAAATGACGCGTTTCGGATTTAATTGTAAGATTTTGTCGATATATTCAGGCTGACGCTTTGCACCTATATACAAAGTAATAGTGTGAATGTTTTGAAAATCATCAAAATTGGTCTTTATTTGTACTTGTCTGATATCCCCCTCTTTTAAACCAAATGCTACGGTATCAACGTTATGGTCTAAAAGACGATTTACCGCCAGATTACTATAACGATTTTGTTTGAGTGAGGCTCCAAGTACAAGTGTTTTTTTCATTTGTTTGGCAGGGATGTTAAAATTTATGAAGTCTGTAACGTTTGTAATTTCCAACCGTCTATTCTCAACGTGCAGCAGCTTATCTTAATAAAATATTGGTCGTTGACAAAGCTATAATTTATAGTTAATGGTTAGTGTTTAGTATAGTGGAGTCAACGACAGAAACCCCGATTTTTATCGGGGTTTTGTTTTATGGTTACCAGCGAATAATGGCACTGCCCCAAGTAAAGCCACTACCAAAAGCGGCCAAAACCACTAAATCACCGTCTTTAACTTTGTTGCTCTCCCATGCTTCGGTCAAAGCTATGGGTATCGAAGCGGCAGTAGTATTGCCGTATTTCATGATATTATTGAACACTTGGTCGTCAGATAGACCAAATTTGTTTTGAATAAATTGGGAAATTCTCAAATTTGCCTGATGTGGCACCAATAAATCAATATCATCTGCTTCGAGATTATTTGCTTTTAACCCTTCAATGATAACCTCACTAAAACGAACCACTGCGTTTTTAAAAACAAATTGCCCGTTCATATATGGGAAGTAAGATTCATCGTCGGGATCATTCTCCTCAATAATATCGGTTACCCACCTTTTGCCCATGCCAGGGGCTATCAAAGAAAGCTCTTCGGCATGTTGACCTTCTGAATGAAGATGGGTAGATAAAATTCCTTTTGAGTTATTTTCTTCACGGGTCAATACTGCAGCACCGGCCCCATCGCCAAAAATCACCGAAACCGAGCGCCCTCTGGTGGTCATGTCCAAACCTCTAGAATGTAATTCTGATCCAATCACCAATACATTTTTGTACATGCCACTTTTAATATACTGATCGGCCACAGAAATGGCATATATAAAACCTGAACATTGGTTACGAACATCAAGTGCTCCCACTGTTTTTATGCCCAAATCTCGCTGAACCAAAACCCCGGGACCAGGAAAGTAATAATCGGGACTCAGGGTAGCAAAGACTATAAAATCGATGTCATCTTTCTCGATACCTGCTCTTTCAATGGCTATTCTAGCAGCCTTGACCCCCATACTCGTGGTAGTATCTTGGTCAGGTATAACGTGTCTTCTTTCTTTGATACCGGTACGCTCTTGGATCCACTCGTCACTGGTATCCATTACCTTTGACAAATCATGGTTACTCACTACATTATCGGGTACGTAGTGCCCAAGCCCAATAATCTTTGAATTGTACATAGTATAAGTTTTTGAGTTAAGCTTCTTGTTGTTTATTCAACTTCAATAGCCATCTAATCGAAGGTAAGCCTAAAATTAAGATGCCAAAAATAGAAGAATCTTTTTATAGAGAGAAAATTAGACATATTCTAAGGTAGTGATTTAATGTTAGCCGCATGTGCTTAATACAATTATCTGTCGGTTAGGGCTAAGAGGTAGAAATTTGATTTTTAAAATGCTACAATCAAAAACGTGCCCTCAAAAAGGGCACGTTCTCAAACAACCTAACCAATAAAATCAGAATGTGGCAATAGTAAAGTCTTTTTCATAGCAATCTTTCCTATCCACTCTCAAATATACATTTTGTTTAACAAATAATAAAATTTATTAAACAAATTTAAATGTTAATTTATTCTTGTCATAAATGCTCAACGGAATAGTGTCAGTTTGTCATTCTATATTACTCTGGTATTTTTTTTGAAATTATCGTGACACGCAACAAAATGCTTGCAACCTTGTAAGGTATTCAAGTTTTAATTTATAAAGAATCACAGAGTCAAAATAATGTATTATGGCAACAGGTAAAATCAATGTTTCGGTTGATAACATATTTCCGCTGATCAAAAAGTTCTTGTACAGCGATCATGAAATATTTTTAAGAGAGCTCATTTCCAATGCTACGGATGCAACCTTAAAACTTAAGCATCTGACCGCAATTGGTGAGGCAAAAGTGGAGTATGGCACCCCTATTATCGAAGTCAAAATCGATAAAGAAGGGAAGAAAATACATATTACCGACCAAGGTATAGGTATGACCCAAGAAGAGGTCGAAAAATATATCAATGAAGTTGCTTTTTCCGGAGCGGAAGAATTTCTCAACAAATATGAAGATGGTGCGAAAGATGCAGGTATCATAGGGCATTTCGGACTTGGCTTCTATTCTGCGTTTATGGTCGCCCATAAGGTGGAAATCATTACAAAAAGCTTTAAAGAAGACACCCAAGCCGTTCACTGGTCATGCGATGGATCACCTGAATTCAATCTTGAGCCAGCCGAAAAGGAAGAACGCGGAACAGAAATCATTCTTCATATTGCAGAAGATTCTACCGAGTTCTTAGAGGAGAACCGCATAAGCGAGCTTTTAAGAAAGTACAATAAATTCATGCCTATTCCGATTAAGTTCGGAACCAGAACGGAAACTCTGCCTAAGCCCGAAGATGCGAAGGAAGATGATCCTGCACCTACACAAGAGGTCGATAATTTTGTGAACAACCCTAACCCGGCATGGACGAAGCAACCTACCGATTTAGAAGACAAGGATTATAAAGAATTCTACCGAGAGCTCTACCCAATGCAGTTTGAAGAGCCCTTATTTCACATACATTTAAATGTTGATTATCCTTTCAACCTTACCGGTATACTCTACTTCCCGAAGTTGACCAACGACCTGAACATACAAAAAGATAAAATTCAACTTTATCAAAACCAGGTTTTCGTTACCGATAATGTAGAAGGCATCGTTCCTGAGTTTTTGACCATGTTACGTGGTGTTATCGACTCTCCGGATATTCCGTTGAACGTTTCACGTTCTTATTTACAAGCGGATGGAGCGGTCAAGAAGATTTCTTCTTACATAACCCGAAAAGTAGCGGATAAATTGAACTCTTTGTTCAAAAACAACCGTGAAGACTTTGAGAAAAAATGGAACGATATTAAAATCGTCATCGAATACGGAATGCTGTCCGAAGAAAAATTCTTTGAGAAAGCTGATAAATTTGCTCTTTACCCAACCGTTGATGGCGCTTACTATACTTTTGAAGAACTTCAAGAAAAAATTAAAGCCACTCAGACGGACAAAGATGACAAATTAGTTATTCTATACGCTTCTGACAAGCAATCGCAACACAGCTATATTCAAGCTGCAAAGGCCAAAAATTATGAAGTTTTATTGTTAGACTCGCCTATTATCGGTCACCTAATGCAAAAACTGGAGACTTCGAAAGAAAAAATCTCATTTGCCCGAGTAGATGCCGACCATATAGATAACCTAATCAAAAAGGAAGAAACCCAAATATCAAAATTGTCCGATGAGGAGAAAGAAAAATTGAAGGTAAGCCTTGAAGAAGTTATCGATGATAAGAGCTATACGGTTCAGCTTGAAGCCATGGATAGTACTGCCTCTCCGTTCATCATTACCGAGCCCGAATTCATGAGAAGAATGAAAGAAATGCAGCAGACCGGTGGTGGCGGTATGTTTGGTATGGGCAACATGCCTGACATGTATAATATTATCGTCAATACCAACCATGAATTGGTAGGCGAAATATTGAATACGAAGACTGCCAAAAAGAAAGAACGCCTCATCAATCAATCTATCGATTTGGCCAAACTTTCAAAAGGTCTTTTAAAAGGTGAAGAACTTACCGAGTTTATTAAGAGAAGTTATGAAATGGTGAAATAACATTTTATCGATAAGTATAAAAAAAGCTCTGATAAATCAGAGCTTTTTTTATTTGAAGGAAACCGGCTATTACCAATAAATCGGGCCTGTACCCAAATACTTATCGGCAATTGGTTTGTAATAGTCAATAACATCTTCCAAATCATAAATCTTTTGCGATTTGGTATAGAGATCGTATCGGTTGAAATCTTTAATAATCTGTAGATACTCCTCATCTTTATCATTCAATAATTCTTTATAGCTTCCGCCGGAATGCCAAGGGTAAAAAGAATGATATCTGATCATTACCATGGCCTCAGGGGGTAATTTATTTTCTTTATGATTGGCCAATACCCTATAAAGGTATTCATCATGGCCCCAAGCCAAGGTTAAATTATCAAGACCGCATCCTTCTTCATAAATACCTGTGGTTGTATTGTAGCGAGGGTCTTGCATATCAGGATTCAATTTGTTGAACTCAGGATATACACAGCTATCAGGCAGCTCACAACCTACCACAAAAACATCACCAACTGTACCCCACTGCTCGTCTTGACTAGTACCATCTTCATCACTACCCCACATGAACATTACCTTGCCCAAATCATGAATGAGCCCCGTTAGTTGCATCCAGTCTGGGCGATTGTCTTCACGAATAGCTTCCGCACTCTGAATCAAATGCTGCACGTTAGGCAAATCAAGATCTGGGTCACTTACGTCAATAAGTTTATTTAAGTGGGCCATGGCTTCAAACAAAGGCATTGGCTTATCGAAATTCAAATATTTGTCATGCATACTACGAACGTATTCGACCGTCTGGTTTTTACGCATTTTTCGATAATGCTCTTTGACAGCCGCTTTCACATCTACGGCCTCGTAGTTTCTAAATGTTTTCTCCATTACTGTAGTTTCTATTAAATGAGTTTAAGTCGTTTTTCAGATGTGAACATCAAAAAATGGGATAACGCGTTCATTTACACATTTCCAAGTACAATGTACAAAATTATTGCGCATGAAATCAGGGCCGCACTAAAGTGCTTCGCATACTTCCAGGGTTTCAAATCCAAAACTTTTGCATCTTGCATTACAAATCTTTCTTCTTTCTTCATTAAAGCGGAGGCTATATGCATCACCAAAATGTTCAATACGAACTCAATCCCCCAGATATGAACAAAGTGAAGCTGCACCTCAAAAATATAATCGACAAGAACGTAAAATACCAAGCCGAAGAGAAGACCGATTTTAGCACCCCCGGCAGAAACCCTCGGGAAAAGAAAACCGGCAATAATAACACTGGCAATCGGTATAAAGAAAATTCCGTTCAACTGTTGCAGCAACTGATATAGACCCTCGGGGGCATTAGCTACAAATGGTGCTATACCGATAGCAAAAATTGCGAGCAATGCCGATGTCCATTTACCAATCGAAACAAGTTTATGGTCACTGGTGTTCTTATTGATGTATCTTTTATAGATACCTAAACTGAATAAGGTGGCTGCACTGTTCAAGGCACTGTTAAACGTACTGAGTATGGCCCCCATCATCACCGCCACAAAAAAGCCCGTTAACCAAAGAGGTAAAACCTTTTTCACCAATAGGGGGTATACACTATCAGGGTTGTCATAAAGGCTATCACCAAAATAATAAAAGCCGATCAAACCTGGTAAAACCACAACCAATGGTACCAGTATTTTAAGTATACCCGTAAACAAAAGACCTTTTTGAGCTTCCTTTAAACTAACAGCACCAAGAACCCTTTGAATAATGGACTGGTGCATACACCAAAAATAAATTTGGTTCAACATAAAACCGGTGAATAAAACCTCGAAAGGTAATATGGCCGTTCGGGCCCCCTCACCCACTCCAGGTTCATCACTGACAACATTAAATTTCTCGGGACTATTTTCGAATACCTTTCCGAAACCTTCAAACAGGTTTCCATCACCTATACTCAAAAGCGCCAATATCGGAACCAAAAGACCTGCCACAAGAAGTCCGAACCCATTGATGGTATCGGTATAGGCCACCATTTTTAGTCCACCGAAAATCGCATAAACGGCACCTATAGAGCCAACTATAAGTATCGTAACCCAAATACCTTGTTGTTGGGTTACATTCAATAAATCTGATATTTCAAAAATGGCCTCAATGTTCAGAGCGCCGGTATACAGCACTATCGGAAGCAATGTTGCGACAAATGAAAATATAAGTAGAACCGCTATCAGGGTTCTGGTCAAGCCATCGAATCTATTCTCCAGAAATTGTGGTATTGTGGTCAAACCCATTTTCAAGTAGCGTGGTGCGAAATAAAGTGCCGCCACTACCAATGCTACAGCCGAAGTAACCTCCCAAGCAATAATTATTGCTCCGTTTCTATAAGCCGAACCATTCAGCCCTACAAGGTGTTCGGTAGAAATATTGGTTAAAAGAAGAGATCCGGCGATAACGATTCCAGTAAGCGACCTGCCCCCTAAAAAATAACCGTCTTGGGTATCAAGTTTATCGCGTCTAAGTTTCCATGTTGCGTAAAATGCAACAAAACCGGTAAATAGTAAAAAAGTTAGTAAAGCCATAGCGATAAATGTATATAATTTTTCTTAACATTTTATTTCAACCAAAACGTACCACAACTATCTATTGATTAAAATCATTTAAGGAAAAGTATGTTGAGAAAGCTATTCTTTTGAGTGTGAAATTTTTATAAAATTGGAAATTGCAGCAACCCTGCCAATAAAAAAAAGAGAAAAATTAAATAATTACATAGTAATGCCGAAATGTGATAATTATCATAAAAAGGAAGGGCTATATTTCATAAATTCATAATAAACAGAAACGGTATATGAGAAAGAGAAATTTTGGCAATTATATCAATTGATTTATTGATTAACACATTACAGCTAATTGACTAGAAACCCTCAGTAAGAATTTGATAAAAATTTTGAATATTTAAAACCAAAAATTAACAACTCGATAAAAAACGACCTGCTTATCATTAACGAAATCGTTTTCAAACCCATAAGTATTTAAAAATCTGATATTTAATCCAAATCTAAGTTCTTTACGTATTGATTTTATACAAGAATATTATGAAATTTGACGTTATAAATTGTAATATTTAGACTACAAATTAGTTAAGTTTTTAATTATATTTCAATTCAATGTTTAGTAAGGAATCGGTACTGTTCTTAATAATAATCTGGAGCTTATTCCTCATCTGGGAATTTAATCTCAATTGCGGCACTGTGCAGAAAGCAGCCCCTTTAATGAGATACGACCTCGTGATACTGCCAGCTTTGATTCTTACCACTGGTTACGTATTCCATAGACATTTTAGAAATCAAAAGTAAGTGTTGGTCAAATGATATATCAAGAATTGAACCCGGTCGGAAACTTTGCACCTTGGGAAGCTTCAAAATTAAGTGAACTTGAACGTAATCAGGTATCGAATAGCTTAGGTCAAAAGCTACTTTTCGAGAACGAAGCTTTAAAGGTATGGGAAATTTTTCTTCAGCCCAATGAAAGAATGGGGTTTAGAAGAATAAGCAATAGTTTTACCGTAACCTCTATGTGCGAAGGTCTAGCGGTCTCCCGTTTTTCTGATGGTAGTATCTATCTCTACCGGTTTCAAGAAAATGATACCCGATTCGTACCTATGGCCGAGAATAAAGTTGTTCAAGATTTAGAGAACATAGGTGAGAGCCCCATCTATTTTCATATAATGGAGTTTAAATCAATGATATTGACATTAGACTTTGATATAAAATCCATTTACAAGAGTAAATAATTCATAAGATTCTGCCCTACCTCAGCTTATTTTGTAAAAGCTGTTGTTCATTTCTTATTTTTGGGCATGAAAATAATCTCTACAAATATAGGTAAGCCCCAAACCATTACTTGGAATGGGAAAACAGAACAAACTGGCATCTTTAAGTATCCTCTTAATGAAGGCCTAGACCTTAAAAAAGAAATCGTTTCGAACGATACCATTATTGATAGGGTTCACCATGGTGGCTCGAACAAAGCATGTTATATTTTTTCAGCTGACGAATACGCTTATTGGAAAGAGATTTACCCTGATTTGGATTGGGACTGGGGCATGTTCGGTGAAAATCTAACTATAGAAGGTTTAGACGAGAATACCTTAAGAGTTGGCAATATCTACAAAATTGGTTCCGCTCTTGTTCAAGTATCCCAGCCTAGAGAACCATGCTATAAACTAGGAGTGCGTTTTCAAGATCAAGGTATTTTGAAAAAATTTATCGATAGGGTTCGACCAGGCACTTACCTCAGGGTCTTAGAAGAAGGTCATGTCAACAAAGGTGATGAAATGGAATTGGTAGAAGAGTCTTCCAATGAATTTAGCATTACCCACTTTCATAACTTGCTCTACAGCAAAGAAAAATCTAAAGAATTACTGGATTTATTTATGAGCAACGATGCCGTACCTCAATACAAGAAAGAAAAATTCAAAAAATATCTGTAATTTCTAATCCCTTTCACAGCCAAATTTTATTGTTAGGAAAGAAATTTTAGATAGCACATATGAATTTGAACGAACCTTGGCACTTTTATGTAATGTCTTTTATTTACATAGCTGCCGGCATTCTACACTTTGTTAAGCCGAAAATGTATCTGAGAATTATGCCGCCCTATATTCCCGGGCACAAGGCTTTAGTCGTGTTCAGTGGTATCGCTGAAGTTGTTTTGGGCATTGCCCTTTATTTTGACTCTCTCAAAACGGCTGCCTTATACTGCATAATTTTGATGCTTACTTTTTTTCTCCCTGTTCATTTTCATATGCTGAACAATAAAAGAGCTGGTATGGGCCTGCCAAAATGGGCTCTATTTGCACGAGTACCCTTGCAGTTACTTTTGATTTTTTGGGCCTATTATTATATACACTGAACAGGTACCAATTAAAAAGCCCTGCGGTTTGCAACCCGCAGGACTTTTAACTCAACTCAACTTAAACTACTATTTTTAACAACTATTTTATGTTTATGGTCTCGTAGTAGGCTTTTTTACCATCGGTAACTACTACGGTGTAAGTGTCTTTGTAAGCCGTCTTAAAGTTCATCACTTTTTCAACCACCATAGTATCTTTCCACTCTTGTGAAAAAACCAAACGGTTACTGCTATCAAAAACATCAACGTTTACATCATTCTTGTCAAGGTTTAAGTGATTAAAATAAACCACCTCATCTTTAACTCTGTAAACAGGTTTTGTTTCTTCTTTCTTATCAAGAATTGAAACATTAGAACCTTTTACATCAATCGTGTAAACTACTGTTCTAAGAGCGTCATCAGTAGTAAAAAAGTATTGGCCATCTTTTAAATTATGTAAATCGAACTTTTTGGCATACGCTTTTTTATCTACATTTTCATAGTAGATGACGTTACTATCATTATCTAGAAGTTTAATGGTTGTTTTACCGGCTTCTGCATCCAGTTCAAAAACCACGCTTTTTGCATTTTCATTAGTGATTAGGCTAAGTTTCCCTTCGTTGGCCGAAGCTGTCATTGTTCCGAACATAAGGGCGATCATTGCTGCTGTTCTTGCTACTTTTTTCATGACATTTTGTTTTATAAGCCCGTCTTGCAACAGGTTTGGTTAATAATCTGGTACAAACTTAGTTCCGAATGCCCGACCTCACTACTACTGGTTTTTCCAATTTATGTGCTATTTTAACATCGGGTAGCAACCTTTTATCGGCAAAAGGTAATTTTGAACATTATTTGGTTAATTTTGCAAAGAAAAGCGTTTTTAGGCTGTATTAATTTTGTAATATGGAGAACAAATTCCCCCTTACTCAAAAACCTGCTTTTGAGGCCATAGAGCCCAGTTTTGGTCATTCCTATACCTATCAAAAGTTTGATGCCACCAAAAACAACAAACAAAGTGTATGGCATTACCACCCAGAAATAGAATTGGTACATGTACACGGTGGTTCAGGTAAGCGCCAGATAGGCAGTCATGTTTCCTATTATTCAAACGGCGACCTTATTTTAATAGGAAGTAATCTGCCCCATTGCGGCTTTACGGATAAACTAACGGGCAATGAATGTGAAACCGTTATACAGATGAAACAGGATTTTTTAGGAAATGATTTTTTCAAAATTCCTGAAATGAAAAATATCCAGAACCTTTTTGAGATTGCCAAGGGCGGAATAGCGTTTTCAGGCAAGACGAAGAGAAAGCTGGGCGAGAAACTTTTAATTCTTGAATATCAAACCGATTTTCAACGATTACTATCCATTTTGAACATCTTAAATGAACTGGCCATATCAAAAGATTTTAAGATTCTAAATGCGGAAGGTTTCTCAATGGAAACCGAAGTAAAGGATAATGATAGAATCAATATAGTCTTCAACCATGTGAAAGCTAATTTCAAAGAAGAAATAACCCTTGACGAAATTGCAGGCTTGGTCAGTATGACCGTACCTTCTTTCTGTCGGTATTTTAAAAAGATTACCAACAAAACGTTCGTTCAATTTGTCAACGAATATCGTTTGGTACATGCTTCTAAGCTTTTAGCGGAACAGCCTATGAGTATTACGGAAGTTTGTATGGAGAGTGGTTTCAATAATTTTTCTCACTTCAATAAACAGTTCAAAGCTTTCACAGGTCAAAACCCTTCTGAATACCGAAACGAATTGAAAAATGTTTTGCAGTAATGCATCGAATCGGCCCGATCAATGGCAGATTACATTTAATCGATAGTGAGATAAGCTATTTTCCCAACTTCATTTCCCGTGATGAGGCTTGGGTTGTATTTGATGAGTTGCTATCACAAACACGGTGGCAACAAGATACTATCAAAGTATTTGGTAAAGAATACTTTCAGCCCAGATTAACATCTCTGTATGGCAACAATGGTAAACCCTATAGCTATTCAAACCTAACGCTGCAACCACACTCGTTTACCCCTTTGTTGCTAGATTTGAAAAAGTTGGTCGATATTAAATGTAATACCCATTTCACCACTTGTCTGCTCAATCTCTATAGAAATGGAAAAGATAGTAATGGTTGGCATGCCGATAACGAAAAAGAATTAGGACCTCAACCATTAATTGCCTCTTTGTCTTTTGGTCAAGAGCGATTTTTTCATTTAAAGCATAGAAAACTAGTATCGGAACGGTATAAACTTTTATTGGAACATGGTAGCCTGCTGATCATGTCCGGTGATACTCAAAAGAATTGGCTACATCAAATACCTAAGACCTCGAGATTGGTCAAAGAGCGCATTAACTTGACCTTTAGGGTCATTCAATAAAAAAATCGACCACCTTAAATTAAGTGGTCGATTTTCTGTTACCCATATCTTTTTCGAAGTTCGGTACTGCCTTTAGCTGGTGGGCAGTCAACTAATGTCCTCATACCTTACTTCCTACCTTAATATAACTCCAAAAGCTGTACCAAAGTATCTCAAATCGTTGACTTAATAGCTTTTATGGATTATTTGTTGCGTATTTGCAAAAAAGTAAGGTGAACAGCAATTGAGAAAAATTCCCTATAGGTTTTTATCCGAAAATATCATTTAAAATTTTGGCTAGACGCAAGCCTCCCTTTTGTAATTGCTGCTCAACGGTCGGCCACCAATCATAACTATACCTGTAAAAAAGCTTTTCACCCACTTCGACCGAATCATATACTTCATTGGCCAAATCTTGGGTTTCATCAACCCAGTTTAAAAGATTACCGTTCTGAATACTCTTTATTTCTTGTTTTGTTAGACGGGGCATGGTCTTAGAAAGTTCTGAATAACTCATTTTATAATCATCGATCATATGCCCGTCCCAAACGCGGTGCAGGTTGGTGCCCTCATCAAACCAACGCAATTGAATATCATTACCTCCCTTATCTTCTGCCCTACCTACGTGTAGGGGTTGATGCAAGTCTCCAACCAAGTGCACCAATATTTTCAAATAAAATCTTTTATCGGCAAAACTGCTTTTTGCATCTTCCAAAACCTCGATACATTTATTAATGCCTGTTACCAAATCACCACGTTCACTGGGCTCTATATCTTTATACCTTTTATCGGAAGGAATGTTAACATAATGCCATGGCCCGAATTTTCGATAGGCGGTATCCGATTTAATTTCATCACCGAAATTGGCCATTGAAGCCAAAGTTTCACCGTTCATTAATTTTTCTATCGCTTTTTGAGCCTTTCTGCTTAAATGCTCTTGGGCAATTTCACCAACGGCTCTATGTCCCGTTTTTGACCATTCACCCTCGGTTGCAAATCCTATTTGCCCAATTAGAAATAGTAATACTAATAGTCTCATCTTTCTCAAAATTTGTGTCCAAAAGTAGCTAATGAGATTAAATCTATTGTTAAGAAACACATCGATTTCATATTTAAATTTGATATTGCATCCCTAAAACAATCACCTTGATACTAAATAAAATTCAGAATAAATATCTCAGATGGGGTATAATCGCCAGTATCGGCTTGTTGGGTTTCTTCGTATTATTTATCTCAAGCATTCGTTGGGGGCTTTGGGGAAAAATTCCTAAGGAAGAAGACCTTTCAGACTTCCAGTATCAAAGAGCATCTGAAGTTTATACCGCAGATAGTATTCTCATCGGCAAATATTATCTGTACGATCGTCAACCTATTGCATTTGAAGATATTCCTGAGAATCTTTTAAAAGCCTTGGTGGCTATAGAAGATGAACGCTTCTATGAGCATTCAGGTATCGACTATCAAAGTCTAGGAAGAGTAGCTCTCAAAACAATTTTAATGCAAGACCAATCTTCAGGTGGCGGCAGTACCATTACCCAACAATTGGCAAAAAATCTGTATCCCAGACGAGATAGGGTCAATACTAACATCGTAGTCGATAAGGTGAAAGAAATGATTATTGCTTCCAGACTCGAAGATATTTTTAGCAAAGATGAAATTCTTACCCATTATTTAAATACGGTCTCTTTCGGGGATAACACTTTTGGTATTGAAAGCGCTGCTTTAAAATTCTTCAATAAAAAGGCAAAAGATTTACAATTACAGGAAGCCGCAACCCTTGTGGGCATGCTAAAAGCAACCTATGGTTACAATCCGAGGGTTTTTCCTGAAAAAAGTCTTTCAAGGCGTAATCTGGTACTTACCGCTATGGCCCATAACAATTTCATAGAAGATGCAGAGCGTGATAGTTTGGCCACCCTACCCCTTCTTTTGAACTACAAAGAATATGATAATAATGAGGGGCTTGCCCCCTACTTTCGTGAAGAGGTACGAAAGAAAATGTTGAAATGGACACAAGAACAGAAAGAAGATGGCAATGAATACAACATTTATACATCTGGGCTGAAAATTTACACTACGCTTGATTACAATATGCAATACTGGGCGGAAGCGGCTATGAGAGAGCATATGAAATCATTACAGGCCAGCTTTGAGAAAAGTTACGGTGAGAATGCACCTTGGGTGAAAAATAAGAAGTTGGTAGATAAGTTGGTCAAACAATCATCTATCTATAAAAAATTAAAATCGCAAGGTATTGAGGAGCAACAGATTTGGGATTCGTTGAGCCAAAAGAAGAAAATGGTTTTAGTCGATTGGGAAGAAGAAAAAACCGTTGATGCAAGTTCGATTGATAGCCTCACTCATTATATGAAATTCTTAAATACCGGTTCATTGTCATTAGACCCTCACTCAGGTGCCGTTAAAACTTGGATTGGAGGTGTAGACTTCGAGCATTTTAAATATGACCATGTGGCCCAAAGTAAAAGGCAAGTAGGGTCGACCTTTAAACCGTTTGTTTATACCGCGGCACTGGAGGTCGGTATAGAACCTTGCACCTATTTTTCTGCGGAAGAGGTCGAATATGAGAATCTAAAAGGATGGTCGCCAAGTAACTCAGGCGATAAAGATGAGGCCTACCTTAATTATTCTATGGAAGAGGCCTTGAGCAATTCGGTCAATACGGTCGCCGTAAAAGTGCTTGAAGAAACCGGAATCAACAATGTGCTCACCATGGCAAAAAACATGGGTATTTTTACTGAATTGCCCAATCAACCATCGGTTGCTTTGGGAACAGGCGAAATATACTTAAACGAATTGGCCGGGGCCTACGCAAGCTATTTGAATAAAGGAAGGGCAGTATTGCCCTACTTCATTAAGACGATTGCCGATAAAAAAGATTCTGTTCTTGTCGAATTTGAGCCTAAAAGAGCGGTTGAACCGGCATACTCTGAACAGACCAGACAGATAATGGTAGAAATGATGAAATCGACCATTGACAAAGGTACGGCCTCCCGTCTACGAAGCACCTATAAACTGAATAATGCAATCGCGGGCAAAACAGGCACTACCCAAAACAATAAAGATGCTTGGTTCGTTGCTTTGACACCAAAATTGGTACATGTAACATGGGTGGGTCTTGATAATCATGAAATTGGGTTCAGAAGTACGCAACTCGGGCAGGGTGCCAATGCCGCTCTTCCGATATTTGCTAAATTGATGCAAGAAATGAACCAACACCCGTCGTATAATGAAATAACCCAAGCCCAGTTTGAACGAACGGACCCAATGGTTCTTGATATGCTTGATTGCGAACCTGTCAAGAAAGACGGTTTCTTCAAAAGACTTTTCAAAAATCCTGATAAAAAGAGAAAACGTAAATTTAAAAGCGGCAATTCGACCCCTTAACATCATAAATGGGTTGTGGGCTGCTCTTTACTTATCTTTACCCGCAGATAAACCAACAATATCTTGAAGTATAAAGTTCTTTGTTCCGATCTCGATGGCACTCTGCTATCGACCAAAAGTGATGTTTCCGATTTTACCATCTCAGAAATCAATAGAATAAAATCTAAATTGAGGGTCGTCCTGGTTTCCGCTAGAATGCCCAGGGGCATGAACTATTTGCAGAGAAGACTGGGTATCGAAGACCAACCACTCATAAGTTATAACGGGGCATTGGTTGTTGACAACGAAAAAACAATAGCCTCAACCGAAATAGACATTCAACTACTAAAAGAGATTTATTCATTGGCAGAAAAACATTCAATCGGGTTGGGCCTATACTCTGGAGATGAATGGTATGTCGAAGAAAATACAGAACGGGTGCGAAAAGAAATAAGATATACTCAAACCACACCGGTTTTTAGAAGCACAGAAGAAAGTCTAGATGATTGGAAAGAAAGGAATGTAGGTGCGCATAAGATAATGCTGATGGGTACTGCGAACAAGGCAAATGCGATAACCCCTGAGCTCAGCGAGCATTTTTCCGACCACTTGAATATTTATCGTTCAAATGATACTCTGATAGAAATTGCGCCGAAAGAAGTATCTAAATTGACCGCAATCAAATTATTACTTGAAAAGGATGAAACGATGGAAGATGTCATTTCATTTGGTGATAATTACAATGATATTGAAATGCTTCAACATTCCGGTCTCGGTGTGGCGGTGGGCAATGCCCGTGAAGAGGTCAAAGCAATTGCCAATGCCATTACCTTACCGAATACTGAGCACGGTGTAGCCGACTATATTCAGCGGCATCTGGTATTTTGAGTATATTTGGAAAAAAGCATCTTTTCTAAATGACGGAACCTTTAATTACCGATGATACCATAGTTTTCGGATTGCTAACCCTTTGTTTGGGCTTTATTTTCTATACTTCTTCTATCACCACCGGTTTTTGGGGTAAATTTTATTCAGTGGTTCCTGCTGTTTTAATGTGTTATCTGCTACCGGCTATTTTGGCAAGTTCGGGACTTATTTCTGACGAGACTTCGAACCTTTATTTTATGGCCAGTAGATATCTACTGCCCGCAGCCCTGGTTTTAATGACTTTGAGTATCGATTTAAAGGCAATTTCCAATTTGGGTTCCAAAGCTTTAATCATGTTCTTGACCGGTAGCGTAGGTATCATTATCGGTGGGCCCATTGCCATTCTTATCGTAAGCATATTTTCTCCTGAAACGGTAGGTGGCAATGATTTTGATGCCATTTGGCGCGGCCTATCTACCATTGCTGGCAGTTGGATCGGTGGCGGAGCCAACCAAGCTGCCATGCTTGAAATATTCAGGTATAATCCTGAAAAGTACGGTGGTATGGTGTTAGTCGATATCGTTGTTGCCAATGTTTGGATGGCCATCATCCTCTTGGGTGTTGGTAGAAACAAACAAATTGACCGATGGCTAAAGGCAGATACTTCGGCCATTGAAACTTTGAAAGTAAAAGTCACTGCCTTTGCCGAAAAAATTACTAGGGTGCCTACCCTGAAAGATTATATGATGATGCTATTTTTTGCATTCACCGCTACAGGAATAGCGCATTTTTTTGGAAATCACATCAGTGATTTCTTGACATCTACTTACGAAAGCGTTAGCGACAAAAAGAGCTTTCTTTCGTTCTTGGGGTCCGGTTTTTTCTGGATGGTAGTAATTGCTACCGCTTGCGGTATCGGTCTATCGTTTACCAAAGCTAAAAACTTTGAGGGTGCAGGAGCAAGCAAAATTGGTGGAGTCTTCATTTATATTCTTGTTGCTACCATCGGTATGAAAATGGATCTCGGAAAAGTCTTGGAAAATCCAGGTTTGATAGCCATAGGCTTTATATGGATTACCATTCATGCCGGGTTATTAATTTTAGTTGCCAAGATAATTAAAGCTCCGTATTTCTTCTTGGCCGTTGGAAGTCAGGCGAATGTAGGTGGTGCCGCATCGGCCCCTGTGGTTGCCGCTGAATTTCACCCTTCACTAACTTCAGTGGGGGTTCTTTTGGCCGTTTTCGGCTATGTGGTGGGTACAGGTGGTGCACTGCTTTGTGCCTACTTAATGGAAATTGCATCTAAAATTTAAACACTGGCCAAACTGCTTAGGTAAATTTATTTTTTTTTGGATATTTGCGCCGTTAAAAAAATCACATGCAGAAGACTTCACTTTTAGCTTTACTTGGGTTACTTATCATTTCTTGTTCAAGTGAAGGGTCTAAAAAAACCATGATCGTAAACGGAAACGTTAAGGGGTTGAAAAAAGGCACCCTATTTTTACAACATATCGGTGATTCTACATTGACCACTGTAGATTCACTCTTGGTAGAGGGCGATGGCTCTTTTCAATTTGAGACCGAATTGGAGAGTCCTGAGATATTTTATCTATACCTACGTAAAAAAGATGCCAACGAAATTAATGATCGAATTACTTTCTTTGGAGAACCTGGAACGGTGACCATCAACACTTCTTGGAATACTTTCGATATGAACCCCAAAATTTCTGGGTCGGAAACGCAGAAGAAGCTAGAAGAATATCAAAAAACAATGTCGAGGTTCAATCTGAAAAATCTAGAACTTTTACAAGTGGCGGCAAGTCAAGAAAATGCTCTTGACTCTCTTCAGTTAGACTCTCTACAGGTACTTAGCGACAGAAACCTAAAACGCGGTTATGCCTTTGCATTGAATTTTGCACTAAATAATAAAGACTCGTATATAGCACCCTATATCGCCTTGAACGAAGTGGGCGATGCCAATGTAATATACCTAGATTCAATCTATAACTCTTTAAGTGAAGAGGTAGCCGAATCGAAATACGGCAGAAGGCTCAAACAACATCTAGAAAATATCAAGAAATAAAAAAATCCCGTCTGAATAGACGGGATTTTTTTATTGAGTTAGTGCTCTTAATTCAGTTTATTGACCTTTTCGACCAAAGCTTGAGCCTTTGTTTCCAATTCTAGGCGAACCTCTTTCAGATGCTTCTTTCTATTATCAACATTTTTGTCGTTTACCTTTGAAATCAGCTCATCAAAATTATTGATAGCCTCGTCAATAATTTGGTCACCTTCTTTTGAAGTCTGTTCGCTACCGCTTCCATCAACAATATAGACCGCTTCAATTATATCACCAAATACGTTGTTGATGTCTTTCTTTAAATTTTTAACACTTGCCATAATGGGAAATTTTTGGGCAAAAATAGACTATTTAAAGTGAACTTATAGCATAAATTTTTCTTGAACTAGATGGTCACCTCCAATAACTTCGCACCGTTCGTTTCGATATGTATTTCATTCGTACTGGCCGGTAACAAGACGGTTTCGCCTTTTTGAATTTGAGCTTTACCCTCCTTATTGGCAATGGTGGCCTTACCGCCGACACACATATAAATGGTGAATGAATCTCTATCAGCAACACCTTGTTTTAAATCTTGATCTAGATCTAAATAGTTCGTAGTAAAGTAAGGGCAATCGACCATGGCATTCACTTCATCTTTTTGACCACTGTACTTCACCTTAAAATCGTCTTTTTTAGTATAATCGATAGCATCTAAGGCGAGGTCGGTGTGCAATTCCCTTAGATTGCCGTTTTTATCCCGTCGATTAAAATCAAAGACCCTATAGGTAATATCTGAAGTCTGTTGGATTTCGGCGAGTAGTACGCCCGCCCCAATTGCATGAATCTTTCCTGTATTGATAAAGAAAGTATCACCCTCTTTGACCTTTTCGTAGTTGAGCAGATCCAATAATGTATCATTCTCCAAACTCTGCGCATACTCTTGTTTGGTTACATCTTTATTGAAACCGACAATTAATTGTGCATCATCATCGGCATCCATAACATACCACATTTCAGTTTTTCCAAAAGAATCATGCCTAGCTTTGGCAAGTTCGTCGTTGGGATGTAACTGAATTGACAAGTCTTGTTTGGCATCAATGAACTTTATTAAAATCGGAAAATCTGTACCAAAACGTTCGAAGACACTTGCGCCCAGTAGCTTTTTAGGGTCTTCATCTATTAAATTTTGAAGTGATGTACCTTCTAAACTTCCGTTGGCCACAACGGAAACATCTCCTGCCACAGCCGAAAGTTCCCAACTTTCGCCAGTTATATCGCTCGTACTAGGCTTGCCTAGCACATCTTTCAACTTCGTTCCGCCCCAAAGGCGTTCTTTGAGAATAGGTTTAAATTTTAATGGGTATAGGTTCATTGGTTTAATGATTGAAGGGCTTCAATAGCTTCGTCAGTATGCCTAGCGGCATTCATACTATTAAAAACCATGATTATTTTTCCGTTCTTATCTGTAACATAGGTTTCCCTTCCGGGAATAATTAACAAACTTTTTCTTACTTTAAACGCCTTTCTAACGGCATTATTTCGGTCGGCCAACAGAATAAAGGGAAGGTTGTACTTTTTACTAAATTCGGGATGGCTTTCTTCCGAATCGGAACTTATACCGATTACTTTGGCTCCTAGTTCTTTAAAATCTTCATACCTATCGCGAAAAGTACAGGCCTCTTTAGTACAGCCGGGTGTGTCATCTTTAGGATAAAAATAAATGACCATGGGCTTTACACCCTTTATTTGGGAGCTTGAAAAGACGTTACCGAATTGGTCGTTCAAAGAGAAATCCGGAATAAAATCGCCTACTTTTAAACCCATTGCTAGCCAGAAAAAGTTACAAAGTTACGTGGGGTTTCGTAAAGGGTAATCTCTAATTCGTGGTCGGTTTCAATACATGGCCTGAGTTTTTGCCAGATGACCACCGCAATGTTCTCTGCCGTAGGATTCAAATCTTTGAATTCGGCTACCTCGACATTTAGGTTCTTATGGTCAAAAGCTTCTTCCACATGCTCATAAATGAGGTCTTTCAAGACCTTCATATCAATAACAAAACCAGTTACTGGGTCGATTTCTCCTGTTACGCTCACCACCAGCTCGTAATTATGACCGTGAAAGTTGGGGTTATTGCATTTACCAAAGACGGAGTCGTTTTTTTCTTCGTTCCAGTCTTTTCTAAAAAGTCTATGGGCAGCATTAAAATGAGCCTTTCTACTAACCTTTACCTTCATTTCCAGCGTTTTGGGTTAAATGGTCGTAGAACTTTTCAAAAATAATCTTGAACCAGGCCGTATACTTTTCAGGATTATTTTCAATGTCTATCTTAACATCTTCGGGTTTCACCCATTGCCAGTCGGCGACCTCATCAGGATTGATGTTGGGTGTACCTTCAAAACTACCTATCATCACATGGTCAAATTCATGTTCGGTTAGACCGTTATCAAAGGCTGCTTTATAAGTGAACGAAAAGAGTTCTTCAAGTTCGGTTACAAAGCCCATTTCTTCTTGCAACCTTCGTTTACCGGCTTCGATATTCGATTCTCCTACCCTCTGATGGCTACAGCAGGTATTCGTCCATAACAAGGGGGAGTGATATTTATGGGCCGCTCTTTGTTGTAACATAGTCTCACCCTTACCGTTCATCACAAATACAGAAAATGCCCTATGCAACAAGGCCTTTTCATGAGCTTCCATTTTTGGCATGGTACCTATAGGTTGGTCGTTCTTATCGACCAGAATCACTTGTTCTTCTTTCAAATGCAATTGTTTTGTTGAATCGCCCTAAGGGCTTCTGACAAAAATAGCATCTTTGGTCAAGTATTATAAATACTTGTCTATAAAATAAAGTTAACGGATGAGGTATCGAACATGCTGAAAAAATCAGTTTAAATAGAGATACCCTTTTAAAGTTCGGTTCTCACCGGTCGTTTCTTGAAAATTAAGAATGTAGAAGTAAGTGCCTGAAGGCATACGCTCTTGCCAACCCGAATCTATCTGTATCAAGCTTTTACCTTCAAATCTATTGCCAGAACTATCGTAACCCTCAGTCTCATACATTAGAATACCCCAACGGTTGTAGATTTCGAGTTTGTTGTTGGGTCGCTCTTCTAGACCTGTGATGGTCAAATAGTCGTGAACATTATCTTCATTAGGTGTCACTACATTATAAACTATAACCGGAATGTAAGGAGCTTCAAGATAATTGGGAATACCATTACCGTTCTCATCATCATTCGAATAATCACCATCATGATCGGTATCTTCATCACGACTCATGATACCATCACCATCATCATCCATGTCTCTATAATCAGACTCAAGATCATCATCGGTATTAGGTAAATCATTGATGGGGTCATCAATTTCGTCATTTATATCCATATCGATCATTTCCTCTCCTTCATAACCATCGTCGAGACCATCATTATCTTTGTCAGATCCAATAAAAACCACTTCTGGTATACCATCGTGGTCATGGTCATGGGCCTCTATGGCATCTAAAATATTGTCATTGTCACTATCGGTATCAAGATAATCGGGCATATCTTCATTATCAGTATTCACAGGAATCAGCCCTTGATTACCGTTTTGTTCATAAGCATCGTCTAACCCATTATTGTTCTCGTCAACATTACTTGGGGGAATGTAATTCGAAGTATCCTGAGCCTCAACATTATCAGGTATACCATCATTATCGCTATCTATATCGAGGTAATCTGGAAAATCGTCATTATCTGAGTTAGTAGGGTTGGTAGCGGGATTGTCATCTCCATCAAGGTTCAAATCTTCAAAGGCATCTGTTATACCATCTCCATCACTATCCAATACGACATTTCCATTTACAGATAGCATGGCGGAAGATGTAGATGCATACGGCATACACATATCATCTGAACTAACTGCCGTCAAACGATAGAGATTACCACTTAAAGTCGAATCTACTTGAGTAATTAAAAGCCGCTGGTCGGTTGACCCTGTGTAAGAGTCATTGTCAGTAACCATTTGCCAAGTCAACCCCGAATCAGAGCTTACCTCCCATTGATAGGTTAGACTGGGGCCGCTAATGGCCGCATTAAATTCTACATCGGAACCCGTTGAGACCTCGACATTTGCAGGACTGCTTTCGACCGTAATAGATTCTCCGGCCGTCACGACTGCTTCCGTAGAGCCAGAATACCCGCCTTGCTCAGTAACGAGACCATCGACATCGACTACAAGGGGTGCGCTTCCTAAATAAAAATCACCATCGGTATCCTCATGACCCGCTTCTATTACATCGGGGCAAGTATCATTATCACTATCAGAATCTAGATGGTCGGCTACTATATCAGTATCACTATGTTGCTCTTGGCAAGACGACACATTTATGGTAAAATCATCAAAAACAGAGTAGCCAACATTACCATCGGTCTGTTGATTATAAGTATAGACCCTTAAAGTATACGGAGTATTTTCTTCAAGATTGAATTTGGCATCAGGTGGCATCAAAGCAAAAAATTCACTGACTCCATTTGATGGTGTATGAATTCGAATATCTGAATACAGTAAAATAGAAGTGGCAAAATCATCATTTGAAATGGCTAAAGCCACATCATATGAATTGCCTATGGCTGTTGAGCCTGAATTTTGATTCCAGTTAAGACCTATCTGCTCAATCATTGGATTAACCAGGTTTGATGAAGTTGTAAAGGTCAGCTCAACATATTCATTCAAATTAATAGCCTCATCAAAGGTCAATGCCTCTATGCCAGTAAGCTGCAATTCGGTAGATGCCGATAATGCTGAAATACCCGAACCTATTGTAATTGAATTTGAATCGGATAACAGCCAATCATCAATCGAGCTTACTTCGGTAAAATCTTGTTCCCATGTTCCAACGGGGGAAGCAAACTGCCAGCCAAAATTGCTGGTATTTATGCAATCTTGAGATTCGTTACTATCAAGAATACCATCATTGTCATCATCTAAATCAGTTCTGTTATCGACCATATCATTATCGGAGTCGATATCAATTGTTATGTAAACGGATGCCCTATCGGTATTACCCCCCGCATCAGTTATTTCATAGCTAAACAAATCGGTACCGACATAATTTGTGTTAGGGCTATACTCAAAATAATCGTCGTAAGAATCGAGAGTACCATTGTCGTTCAATGAAAGCGACCCATTGGTGGGAAGACTATAATTGGTGATGGCCCCATTCGCTAATGGACCTGCACTACCGAAATTATCGTTATCCAATACGTTTATTCTATTGTTTAGCGAATTGTGAATGATGTTGGCGCTATCATAAATAGCCTCTAACTTGATAACTATGACGGCTGTACCGGTATCACAAACACCTGTATTCGGCGCGGGAAGACATACTTGGTATTCAAAGGTATCATTACCCGTAAAACCAGGATTAGGCACATAGTTGAACTGTCCGTTAGGGTTGAAAATCAAAGTTCCATTCGATACGGAGCTTAATAAGCTATAAGTGCTTCCGTCGGGCACTAGGTCGTTCGCGGCAATGTCGCCATTACCTTCTCTATCCAATTTTATGCGTAAACTATCATCTTCCGCATAGGTTTGCATCAAGAAAAATTTACCATCACCATGGTCCGTCGTTGCCCCCATGTATCTAATAGAAGTAATGATCGAACCTGTTGGGGCCAGTTCCGATAGTTCATAAAGTGCAATGCCGATTATTTGATTGTTCTCATTATTTCTGCCACTGCTCCAATAATCACTGTTGTTCGTTGGTGGAGCTTGTGGGCGCACGCCTGTCAAGTTACCTTGATTTCTAACGAAGGTTCGTCCCAAAAGTTGCTCGGCACCTCCACCTACTGGTATGCCATAAAGCTCGACATACATACAGTTATTTCCGCCTCTTTCAGTAATGGCAATAACACCATCAGGATTGGATGGTATACCCGGATTGTATCTGATAGTCTGTATTTGAGCATTTGAGGTAGCCAACGCAGAGTAATCACCACAAAAATTCTCTCCTGTGCTGTCTGATTGAAAATAATGGTTTAAGTTCAATGACTGATAAGCATTGAGAGCTTCAGTGTTCCAATTAATGCTGTTACTTCCATCTACGATTCTAGACCCATTACTCCAAATATTATTTTGGGAATCGCCACCTGGGCCTAATCTTGTCATTTCATAGGAAGATGGTACGACAAAAGTATTGTAATCGACCCCATTGATTGTTATGGACTGAAGATTGGCCGGATCACTCAAAACCGCCTGGGTATCTGCCCAATTAAACGTTACATTGTTGCGAATTGAATTGGCCTGAGCATGTATCTTTTGAAGAGATACGAAGAGGTTAACACTTACTATAAGCGCTAAGGTAATGTAGTGAGTAGCATTGCTGCTTTTCATGGCTAAGCTTTAGTTTCCTTTTTAGGGAATAGATTTGGGACCTATTCAAAAGCAAAATTAAGCCTAGCTTGAATTGTAATTTAAAAATCACGTTGAACGAACAACTTTTACCGCTTGGGGAAGGCCATTTGTTAAAATGACCGTTTATCGACTATTAACGACGTCAAAGTACTTTGGGAAGAATTCCTACGAGTAGATAAAGGTTCCGTTTTATAGATGAACGGCACAACTAAAATTAAAAGAATCGAGGAGATTTCAAATTGCCTTTGGTAGTGATGAAGTCATATCTGAGAATCACTTCAAAAGAACCATCATTATAAAGTGCGTTGCCCAACTCGGTAATTTCACGGTCGTAAGCCAAACCGATTAAAAACTTATTCGATACGTTGAAACCTACCATACCACTAAAAGCGGCATCCCATCGGTAGGCAGCGCCAAGAATAAATTTCTCGCTCAACATAAAATTGGCCGAAAGGTCTAGCTGTAAAGGTGCACCTTGAACAATTTTGGTCAAAATGGTGGGTTTAAATTTTAGGTTAGGATTTAAATCCCAAACATAACCGGTTATAAAATAAAAGTTCATTTGTTCTTTGGCTGTAGAAGGAGCCGGGCCTTCTTTAAAGTGTCTAGTCTCCAAAATTCTAGGTACTGAAATTCCTGCGTAGAATTTTTCGGTGTGGTAATAGACTCCTGCACCCACATTCGGTGAAAATTGATTGTCAATATCATTCTGCAAACTATTATCGGGGGCTATCTGATTAAGTTCTGAATAGCGAATATCCAACAAATGAGCAGATCCCTTTAAACCGAAACTTAAACGACCTTCATTTGAAGTGTAAACCGTATAGGAAAAATCGATATCAAAATAGGTTTCCGATGTAGGACCTATTTTATCATTTACAATAGATAAACCTAAACCTACCCCCCTGTAGCCGATTGGAGAATGAATATTAAAAGTCTGTGTAGTCGGTGCCCCATCAAGACCAACCCATTGAGATCGATGAAGGGCGGCCACACTTATTTGTCCTCTAGAACCTGCATAACCCGGGTTCACACTTACCGTATTGTACATATACTGGGTATATTGAGCATCTTGCTGGGCATGACCGGTAAATTCGGTCAAAAATGTAACTAAGGTAAAAAGCAACGTTAGTTTATAAGAGCTCTTTAGATTTGGGATGATCATAATCGCTATCTGTTTAAGTATATGTATCCGTTCAAGGTTTTGGTTTCTCCGGTTTCCGTTTTATATTCGAGAATATAGAAATAAGTACCTACTGGTAATTTTCGGTCAACATCAACTGTTACCCTACCCTCAGAAGTACCATCAAAAGTATTTCCTTGCGTATTGTAAGCCTGTGTACTATACACTGCCACACCCCATCTGTTATAAATTCTTAAAGAATTATCAGGGAAGTTCTCAAGACCGTTAATAGTCAATACATCATGAACACCGTCACCGTTAGGTGTAATTACGTTGAATACCTCAATTGCCGTTTCATCAGCGTTAGGCTCCAAATATTCAGGTATACCGTCGTTATCACTATCATCATTTGAATAGTCTCCATCGACGTTCATATCTTCGTTCTTACTTTCTATTCCGTCATCATCATCATCGGTATCCCTGTAATTAGATTCTCCATCACCATCGGTATTCGGTAAATCGTTATATGGATCGTCAATTTCATCGTTTACATCAATATCAATGGCTGTTTGGCCCTCATAACCATCGTCGAGACCATCATTATCTTTATCAGAACCAATGAGTCGTGCTTCCGGAACACCATCTTGGTCATGATCATGGCCTTCGATAGCATCTGGTATATTGTCATTATCACTATCCTCGTCAACATAATCAGGCAAACCGTCACCATCGGTATCTTCGGGAATAACGCCCAGACTACCATCAGCCTCATAGGCGTCGTCAAGTCCGTTCGAGTTGTTGTCCTGTAAAGTTGGAGCTATATAACCGAAGGTGGTCTGCGCTTCCACGTTATCGGGTATACCGTCATTATCACTATCAATATCTAGATAATCGGCAATGCCATCACCATCGGTATCGGTTATGTTGGTAGCTGGGTCATTGTCTCCATCAAGATTTAAATCTTCAAAAGTGTCCAGTATTCCGTCGTTATCGGCATCTAAATCAAGTGCGTTGGTAACAACAACGGTTATGGATGCCGTACTGCAATTTCCTTGGTCATCACAGAGTGTATAACCAAACACATCTGTGCCCACAAATTCACTGTTTGGTGTGTAGGTTAATATATCATCGGAAGGATCATTAGGTGTTCCTCCATTATCAATACTAACCGTGCCATCAGTGGCCGTAGTAACTGATAAGGTACCGAGAGAGGGTATATCATTGTCGTTGGACAAGATGTCTACAATAACAGACGTATCTTCGGTAGTAGCTATAGCATCGTCGATAGCATCAACTATTGGATTTATCTCCAAAGAAACCGTTGCCGTACTACAGTCGCCGAAGGTATTGCAAACCGAATAGTTAAAAGTGTCCACTCCATTATAATCCGGATTGGGCACGTATGTAACTATATCATCTGTAGGGTCGTTGGGGGTACCATTGGTATCAATGCTAACCGTTCCATTGGCAGGCTGTCTTGAAATGGTCAAAGAACCGGAATCAGGTAAATCCGAATCGTTGGCAAAAACATCGATAATAGTGGTTACATCTTCATCAAGTGTTACTAGATCATCAACCAATGTAGCCGATTCGTCAATACATACTACGGTGAAATTCGGTAAGCTTTTACTATTACCTGCCTTATTGATGGTTGCGGTATATCGAGCCACCGTTTGAGTTGCGATTACCGTAGGCCTTGTTTGGTCGCCTGAAACTGCCGGGCTCCAGGTAAGGGAAGCCCCTGGAGGAATCGGGTTTCTAGAAATATCTAAAGTAACCTCGTTATAAGGTGAATTACAATTGGTAACAATGAAATATCCTGTTGCATTATGACCACAAATTGTACCGTCATATGTCGCGAAGTACACCCCTCTTTCGGTTACCTCGTAAAATGAATCGGTACCCAAAACAACGGTAGGATTCGTTGCCTCGTACCACCTATAATTATTTTCATCTCCACTATTGGGAGCCTGCAACAAGAATTGCGCTTGTGAAGAAGCAATCCCCAGTATTGTTAATACAATACTGAGGATAATCATTTTATATGTCGTGATGGTTTTCAATTTTTTGTCTACAGAATTATTGTATTACTTGACCATGAAGACCACATTGATCAACGAATTGTAGTCTGCAGGTTGTCCAATAATCTCATAACTAAGAACTCCATTGGCATCTATACTCATGGTAGCTGTATTGAAAACAGTTGGATCAGCATAGGTCACATAGTAATAAAGATCAGTTGCTCCATAAGTAGGTAGGGCCACCGGTGCACCAGCACTCGATACCGTTGGGCTACCATATTGAGAGATATACTCAGCATACAGATCAACCGTAAAACTTCCGTTAATAGATGCATCAACTGCAATCGATGGAGGATAGAATATTCTTGCCGCAGCTGAAGTAATAGGAGCTATAGCCTCTATTACCTCTTGAACAGTAGTCTCTTGTGTCGGAGAAGACTCTCCGGCCTCATCAACATCTATTGGATTTCTAAGTGGTACTTCATCATCGTATTGATCATCAGAACCTAGATTAGAAAGTGGAACGTCTAAATTACCACCTCCATCTGTTAATCTGAGGTTGGTACCAACTACACTAAAGCTGTTATTATATTCATTGCCTACTACAGAATCGGCGTCATTCACATTTAATGTGATATTATTACCTCCTGAAATTGAAATATCTCCTGGGCTATTATTGGTTGAAAGCGTCTGATCATCACTGGCCGGATCACCTGCAGGACCTTGAGGACCTTGCGGACCTGTTGCACCATCTGCACCGTCTGCTCCAGCTGCTCCAGCTGGACCTTGCGGACCAGTTAAATCTGAAGAAGTAAATGTTGCTCCGTTGGTGTAGGTTATGGTGAAAGTACCATTTCCATTATCCACTATGGATGCTATACCGTTTCCATCAGCTCCCGCAGGGCCTTGTGGACCTGTTTCTCCCTGTGGACCCTGTGCACCGGT
>CEVQ01140918.1_pt1 | contig 128711 bp, 106 predicted proteins | sample 356551 | NCBI WGS metagenome assembly CEVQ01 (sample SAMEA2623756, study PRJEB7988) | marine metagenome | biome: marine biome (ENVO:00000447); feature: mesopelagic zone (ENVO:00000213); material: "saline water (ENVO:00002010), including plankton (ENVO:xxxxxxxx)" | depth 250 m | reverse complement strand
GCTGTGGACCTAAGATAGTGAAAAAGTGCAAGGGAGAAACGCAAAAGTGTTAGTGCTGTGGCATTGAGAAATCCCTTTAATTCAGCAATAAAAAGGGCCAGGATCAATAAACATAACCGCTAATATCCTAAGGCATAGGTATGCTACGCATCTTTTAGAAAAAGGTACCGATATCAGGGTCATCCAAAAATTGCTCGGGCACAACTCTATAAAAACGACTATGCTTTATACCCAAGTTTCGTCGCCTACCATACAAAATATGGTAAGCCCTTTTGATGATTGAGTGGGGCGGCATTGTTAAAATAAGCGCATAAAAAAACGGATTGCTTACCACAATCCGTTGATTTACAAAATCTTTGCTTTTGTAGCGAGAGAGGGACTTGAACCCTCGGCCTCCGGGTTATGAATCCGACGCTCTAACCAGCTGAGCTACCTCGCCTCTTGTTTTGAAAACGGCTGCAAATATAATGGTAAAATTCGGGTTCTTCAACACTACAACCATAAAAAATAATCTTTGGGTTTTATTTTTTTATCATAAGGAAATCTATATATTGCCCGTAAGAAACAAACGTTGAGAATGGAGGATAAGTTAAAATTTGAACTTGAATTTGTAATACAGGCTTCCCCGCAATTACTATATCAATATATATCGACCCCATCAGGTCTATCAGAGTGGTTTGCAGACAATGTAAACTCTAGAGGCGAAATTTTTACTTTCATTTGGGACGGTGCCGAAGAGCAGGCCAAATTGCTTAAGAGAAAAAGCGATGAGTTTGTGAAATTCTCATGGGTAGACAATGAAGATGGCTCTTTCTTCGAAATGAAGATCATTGTAGACGAAATCACCAAAGATGTGTCGTTATTTATCACCGATTTTGCCGAAGAAGACGAAGACGAAGAAGCTAAAATGCTTTGGAGAAACCAGGTATCAGACCTAAAACAGGTTCTCGGATCCAAATAGTCTCTTTGCAGCATTAACCGTATCTTTGGGCCTTAAATTTTTTAAGGCTTTTTTTTATGGTTCAATTCAACGGTCGGTTGCTGGCAGATGACGATAATTTTTTAGGCTCGAAGAACAGGGGGCTGCGTTATGGCGATTCTTTGTTCGAAGCACTGCGATCGATCAACGGAAAATTGATTTTTTGGGAAGACCATTACCTTCGGTTAATGGCATCGATGCGTATTCTACGAATGGAAATTCCGATGGAGTTTACTATGGAATACCTGGAGGAAAAGATTCTCGAGACCATTAGCGCCAATCAACTAGAAAAGGATGCGGCAAGGGTGCGGCTTACCATTTTTAGAAATGACGGTGGGCTCTACCTGCCCGAAACCAATAACGTATCGTTCTTGATCGAAACCTCGCCTTTATCAAGTCCGTTTTATGTGCTTGACGATAGTGCCTACGAGGTTGAGCTTTTTAAAGATTTTTATATCAACCCCGATATGTTATCGAACCTGAAGACCAATAATAAGATCCTTAATGTGGTCGGAAGCATTTTTGCCGAAGAAAACGGGTATCAGAATTGTTTGTTGATCAATAATCAAAAGCAAATAGTCGAGTTTTTAAACGGAAACATCTTTGTGGTAAAGGGCGATACCATTAAGACACCCCCGCTAGAACATGGCTGTTTGAACGGTATCCTTCGTAAGAAACTCATCGAAATTATCAAGAAGACCGAAGGTTGGGTAATAGAAGAGAGTGCGGTTTCCCCGTTTGAACTGCAGAAGGCCGATGAAATTTTTCTGACCAACAGCATTATGGGCTTACGGCCCATCACCAAATACCGTAAAAAAACCTACACGAGCGATAAGGCCAAATCGTTGGTCGGTAAGCTTAACGCAATGGCAAGGTTGACCTAAGAGTAAAATCTAGTTAAGACTGGGGTTCTCAGGTGAGTTCGACCATAAAAGATAGCTTCCGCCCAGTTCGAGCATCTTTTCTTTCCAAAAAGCATCGGCCGATTTGTTGATAATATCGCTTAGGTAGTCGTTTCTAACCACGATCCAAGATTTTGACGAGAGTTCACGGTCGAGTTGTAATGAAGACCATCCTGAATAGCCGAGAAAAAAACGAATGTCGTGTTCAGAAATCACTTGCTTGTTGATCAAGTCGATGATTTTTTCAAAATCGCCTCCCCAATAAATGCCATCAGATATTTCAATGCTGTTCTCTATCAAATGCGGAACGCGGTGAATAAAATAAAGGTTGTCTTGCTCAACGGGCCCGCCATTATATACCTGAAACGGGATAGAAATTTCGCTGATCAAGTCGTTAATGAAGTACTCTAGGGGCTTGTTCAATATAAAGCCCACCGAACCTTCGTCGTTATGCTCTGCCAGCAGAACCACCGACCTGTTGAACGACACGTCGCCGGTGAGTGCCGGTTCGGCAATCAATAACTTGCCCTTATTTGGTTTGAGGTCGGTCATAGCTTTGAGAAATAGTGCTAGTCAAAACTAAAATAAGATATTTCTTATAAAAATCAAGCAACAAGGCACAAAAAAAGCGTTTCCGAAGAAACGCTTTGCTATTATATTCTCTTGGCAGATTAGTTTACAGAGTTTGCCAAGTCTGAACCAGCTTTGAATTTTACAACATTCTTAGCTGCAATTTTGATAGTTTTTCCAGTTGAAGGGTTTCTACCTTCTCTAGCGTTTCTTTTAGAAACTGACCAAGATCCGAAGCCGACCAATGATACACGATCACCTTTTTTCAAAGAACCTTCAACGTTACCCAAGAAAGATTCCAATGCTTTTTTAGCTGCCGCTTTTGTGATGCCGGCATCTGCTGCCATAGCATCGATCAATTCTGTTTTGTTCATAATGTAATTAAATTAATTGTTGTTATAATAATTTAAATCGTCTAACAAATTTATACGGATTTGCTGTCAACGCAAGTAAAACGGGGGTAAATAGGGGTTTTTGTTGATAACTAAGGTGGTTTGTTAATAAAGTAGGGCTTTTTTTACTCGGCTCGGAGGCCAATAAAGACGGGGCTTTACAACATATGGGCATTTTTTGCCAAATCGATGCCGTTAAGCATATCTTGGGTTTTCATTCGTTTTTTACCCTGCAATTGTACTTCGAGCAAGTTGATAAAACCATCTTTGACCGCCACTTTCAGTTCTTTTTTGGTAGCCAAAATATGCCCTATAGTTTGGTCGTGGGCCGCTTTTTCGATTTCTGAGTCATAGATTTTGACCAAAATTTCATCCGTACCATTGATTAGGGTAGTCCAAGCGGCAGGGTAGGGGCTTAACCCTCTTATATGGTTGTGAATGTTTTCTGGGGATGCCGACCAGTTCACTTGGCAGGTTTCTTTATGTATTTTAAAGGCTTCTTTCAATTCTACGTTCATTGGCTGTCTTTTGGTCGAAACCGTACCCTGCTCTATTTCTTTTACGGTTTTAATAACCAAGTCTGCACCCAGATGCATGAGTTTGTCGTGAAGCATGCCTGCATTGTCATTGGGTGCTATAGATGTTTTTTCCTGAAGGATAATTTCACCCGTATCGATTTTCTCATCGATAAAGAAGGTGGTCGCCCCGGTCTCGGTTTCCCCGTTCATAATGGCCCAGTTAATAGGTGCCGCCCCCCGATATTGAGGAAGCAGGGAAGCATGAAGGTTAAAAGTACCGTACTCGGGCATGGCCCACACCGCTTTGGGTAGCATTCGAAACGCAACCACTATCTGCAAATTGGCGTTCAAACTCTTGAGCTCTTCTAAAAACTGTTCATTTTTTAAGTTGGTAGGCTGCAAAACCTTAAGGCCTTTTGATTCGGAGTATTTTTTAACGGCCGATTCCTGTAGTTTGCGACCCCTGCCGGCTGGCCTATCGGGTGCGGTGATAACCCCAACAACATTATAATCGGCATCTACCAATTTCTCTAGGGTGGTTGCCGCAAATTCCGGGGTGCCCATGAATACAATTTTTAAATCTTTCATATGTTATCTAGTGATTTTGAGCTACGCTATTCGCTTTTTAGCTCATACTGGTTTTGATGGTTTACTTTGATCTTGCCCTTCTCTAAAAGTATTTTTAAGGTGGTGAGCACCTCATTCTCGTCATGGCCCAATTGTTCGATAAGGTGACGTGATGTTTGTGCTTTTTCAGTAAGCCGTTTTAAAATAGCGACCTCTATAACATCTAGCTCAAGGGTATGTTTCTTTTTTGCCGAACATACGTCGCAGATGCCGCAATCTTCAGTTTTCCGTTCCCCAAAATAGGCCAATAATTGCTTCGACCTACATACCTTATGGTTATTGATGTAGTCTAAAATCGCTTCTATTTTGGCGGCCTTTTGACTGTTCAGTTCTTTTACTTTATGGGCAAATACATTAATGGTTCGGTCATCTTCTCGTGGTACCAAAAAGGTTACTTCCAAATCGTTGTGCTGATTTTTATACTCGATAATTTCATCCTTTTCTAATTTGGTCAATAAGGCGAGTACTTGTTCTTCGGGCATCGCTGATTTTTGACCCACGAGTACGGTATTGATTTTTGTTTCAAAATCAAAAATACCACCATAGGTGCGAAGAATGGTCTTGACCATCGTATCCATCTTCGGGTCGATTTCCAGGTAATCGAAAAGGTGATTTTTGCTCGCTATGAACTTTACCGAAGTTTTTTTTGAGAAGGTTTCCGAAAGCGATATGACCGAATATTGGTCTAAAACCTTTAGCGAATTGTAGGTCAAAAATGCGTTCAGACCATAGGTAGAGACAAAATGATTGAAGTTTAATTGAAAATTCTCGGTATGTCCTTCCCCGTATGATATTTGAAAGTAATTATTGAGTTTCTTGTAAATGGTTTTTAAAGAATTGGGGTCAGGCAATGACCCTAAAAATTGTTTTTTAAGAAGCTGTTGGTCATTGTGATCGATCAATAGAACGGCTTCTGATCTATTTCCGTTTCGTCCGGCCCTGCCCGCTTCTTGAAAATAGTTCTCAATACAGTCCGGTATCTGATAATGCACCACAAGCGAGACATCGGGCTTGTCCACCCCCATACCGAAGGCATTGGTGGCGACCATGACTTTGACCTTATTGTCAAGCCACGCCTGTAGCTTTTCTTTTTTTTCCTTTTGGGTAATACCTCCATGAAAATAAGAAGCGGAACAGCCCTGGGCATTGAGAAAATTGGCCAGTTCTAAGGTCAATCGCCGCGTTCTTACATAAACAATGGTACTTGAATGGCTCTTAAGGCAAAGGTTTTTTAGCTGATATCTTTTGTCTTCAGACTGCTTGACCTTAAAGGCTATATTGGTTCTTTCAAAAGAGTCTTTTACTACAAACTCATTGGCAAACTTCAGATTTGAAATAATATCCTGCGCAACTTTATCGGTGGCCGTGGCGGTAAGGGCTATCATGGGTACTTCGGGAAGCAGTTCTCTCAATTTCGCACATTCAAGATAGGCCGGTCTAAAATCATGCCCCCATTGCGATATGCAATGGGCCTCGTCGATAGCGATCAGGTTAATGTTCATCTGCCTGATTCGTTCCAAAACGACTTCTTGCTGTAGACGTTCGGGCGAGAGGTATAAAAATTTATAGCCGCCGTACAGACAATTGTCAAGCAGGTTGATCAATTCTTCAAAAGAAATGCCGCCGGTTAAAGCGATGGCCTTAATGCCTTTTTCTTTCAGGGCATTTACTTGGTCTTGTATCAAGGCTATCAATGGCGATACAACGATACAAATACCGTCTCGTGCGAGTGCCGGTATTTGAAAGCATACCGATTTGCCACCGCCAGTTGGCAGCAGGGCCAGTACGTCTCGGTTTTCGAGCACTGCACTTATAATTTTTTCTTGGGAACCTTTAAAACTTGAAAATCCCCAATAGCGATAAAGAATTTCTCTGGGGTCTAACAGCATCAAGTCAAATTTAAAAAGTCTAGAATAAAGTCGGTTCGCTCATCGATACTCGCTTTAGGGATCAGTTCTACCTGATAACCAAAATGGGTATATGTTTTTTTTAGGCTCTCAAAAATCTTTACCGATTCTTCGTAGGTTTCAAACCTTTCATTGTCGACCGCGTAAATTTCTTCCCAAGGTGGCATTAACAAAACATGCTCGTAGCGATAATCGTAACAGGGCTGTTCAAAAGCTTTATCATAGCTTTGGCCGAAACAATTCATATACGAGTGTACATCGGGTATGCCCCTGTCAAAGAAAGCTACTGGGCTGTCGGCGTCGAATGGGGTGTGGTATTGCTCGATGCGGCCGTCTAAAAGCATTTGGTTGAATTTTTTGGGATCCTTCACCGAAACAATGGGGTTGGTGGTAAAGTCTTTTTCTTCGCCCGCGTTTTTTTCGGCAGCGGTCATCGTTCGAATCAACTCATGAACACACGGGTACCCCTTTTGCTCAAGAGACTCGATAACCGATGTTTTACCCGTACTGGGGCCGCCCGTAATAACTACTTTTGTAAGATTCAATAGAACTGTATTGTAGGCGCAAAAGTAATGAATCCGCAACTATTTTAAAATCGTATATTTAAGGATTACCTTTGCCCAAAACTTAGTTATGGACCAGAAAAATTCAGAAGAATTTTATAGCCGTTTACGTGAACAACTAAAGGAAAGCACCTCTTGGCCATCCGATTATTTGTACAAATTTATAGTGCTAAGCGAGCCGGAGAAAATTGCTCAAATACATAAAATTTTTGATAACACCGGGGCAGTCATCGAATCGAAGCAATCTAAAAAGGGAAAGTACACCAGTGTTTCGGTTACCGTTAACCTAAAAAGCCCTGAGCAGGTCATTGAAAAGTATAAAGAGGTCGGTAAAGTTACAGGGGTAATATCTTTATAAATAGCATTTCAGCCATAATTTTCTTAATTTGCAGGCGTTATTTGAGTACTTCCTTTTATTTTTAAGCAAAATATTTCAGATTGAATCCACCAGTAGAAAACCTAGAATATAATACCGAGCGGTCTAAGCTCATCATACCCGAATATGGTCGGCATTTTCAAAAAATGGTCGATTACGCCGTATCGATTGAAGATGAAGAAGAAAGAAATAGAATAGCCCAGGCTATTATCAGTGTAATGGGCAATATTCAGCCGCATTTGCGTGATGTGCCTGATTTTCAGCATAAACTTTGGGATCAATTGTTCATAATGTCCGATTTTAAATTGGATGTTAAATCTCCTTTCCCTATTACAAGTAAGGAAATTTTACAGCAAAGACCCGAGCCGTTAGGTTACCCTCAAAACCACCCGAAATACAGGTTTTATGGTAACAACATCAAACGTATGATCGATGTGGCGGTAAAGTGGGAAAAGGGCGATATGCGTGACGGACTCGAGTATGCCATTGCCAATCACATGAAAAAGTGCTACCTCAATTGGAACAAAGATACCGTAGATGATAAGGCAATTTTTGACCATTTGTACGAACTAAGTGACGGGCAGATTGATTTAACGGGCGAGAACTTGACCGATAGCGGACAGTTTCTGAAAAATAAAGTCTCAAAATCACCTCGTAACTCGGGGAAAAAGAACCAAAGAAATAACAATAATCGCGGCAAAAAGCGATACTAATACCCTCAATCTTACATGGGCACCTTTAAAATTGAAGGCGGTCACTCCCTTTCCGGTGAAATAACGCCACAAGGGGCTAAAAATGAAGCCCTGCAAATACTTTGCGCCGTATTGTTAACGGCAGAAGAAGTAACTATTCATAACATTCCCAACATTGTTGATGTCAATAAATTGATTTCTATTTTGGAAGACCTTGGGGTCAAGATCCAAAAGAAGAGTAAAGGCAGCTATACCTTTAAGGCCGATGACGTCAATCTTGATTACCTACAGTCAGAGCAATTCAAGCAAGATGGGCGAGGGCTAAGAGGTTCGATTATGTTGGTGGGGCCGTTGCTTGCCAGATTCGGAAAAGGATACATTCCTAAACCCGGCGGTGATAAAATAGGCCGAAGAAGACTTGATACGCATTTTGAGGGCTTTATAAATCTAGGCGCCAAATTTCGATACAACAAAGAAGAATACTTCTATGGGGTTGAGGCCAAAAAGTTAAAAGGCACCTACATGCTCTTAGATGAGGCCTCGGTAACCGGAACGGCTAATATTTTAATGGCCGCTGTGTTGGCAGAGGGTACAACAACCATCTACAACGCGGCATGTGAACCTTACCTTCAACAGCTTTGCAAGATGCTCAATCGTATGGGAGCAAAAATATCTGGCGTAGGCTCTAACTTATTGGTTATTGAAGGTGTCGATCAACTAGGTGGTACCGAACACACCATGCTGCCGGATATGATCGAAATCGGTAGTTGGATTGGGTTGGCGGCCATGACGCGCAGCGAATTGACCATCAAAAACGTAAGTTGGGACGACCTTGGGCAAATACCTACCGTTTTTCAAAAGTTGGGAATTCGGCTAGAACGAAAAGGTGATGACATTTACATTCCCGAACATAAGAACGGTTACGAAATACAGAATTATATTGATGGATCGATTCTTACCATTGCAGATGCACCTTGGCCAGGGCTGACGCCTGATTTGCTAAGCATCATTCTGGTGGTAGCCACGCAAGCTAAAGGTGAGGTTTTGATACATCAAAAAATGTTCGAAAGCCGCCTTTTCTTTGTAGACAAGTTGTTAGATATGGGGGCAAAAATTATATTGTGCGATCCGCATAGGGCCACCGTTATCGGTCACGATTTTAAATCGACCCTGAAGGCGACTACGATGACCTCCCCCGATATTAGGGCAGGGGTGTCACTTTTGATAGCTGCTTTATCGGCAAAAGGTACTTCTACTATTCATAATATTGAACAAATCGACCGTGGGTATGAAGATATAGATACCCGATTACGTGCCATTGGGGCCAAAATCACGCGGGTCTAGACAGTACTACTACAAGAGGTGAATCCTCTTCAAGCCTAAAATAAAAATGAGGGTCCATACTACGGTACGGACCCAATTTATTTTTACCAATCGGTGCAAGCAGTTCAAATCAAAATTTCCTCTAGAAATACTTCTGTGCTGAGGGGCAAAGTAGAACAATGTGATTGCCCATTGAACAAGAATTAACACTAAAACGGTAGTGTTAAAACCACTTATACGATTTGTAAATTGAAAAATAGACAGCAACAACTGACCGAGCATAAGGGGAATGACCAGATAAGAAATTCTTTGCGTATAGATTCGGTGCCATTCGATTAGCATCGTTTTTTGGGCATATCGAAAGCTTGGGTAAATAACTAGTTGAACCAGCCATATAAGTACAAAAAGGCCAAAATCAAACAGTGCTTGTAAAATTTCTAATTGCATTTATTTTTCTACCAGTGTTCCGTCAGGGTACTTGGCAAAACGTCCTCTTGAACGCTCATGAACATGGTCTGGGTGTGGCCATGGCCAACCACCATATTGGGTCAGGCGGTATTCATCCATTGCTTTTGAGATTTCTTCTTGGGTATTCATGACAAACGGGCCGTATTTGACTACTGGCTCGTCAATCGGTTTACCTTGTAAAACCAATAATTTTGCAGCACCGCTAAACGCTTCTAACTTGATTGCTTTCTCTGGATGCACCGAAATACCATGGTTAACATTTACTTCTTGATCGGAAACCGTTATTTGGTTGCCTTCATAGAAATAAATAGTTCTGTGAATACCTTCGGAAGCAGCCGGTAGGGTATAGGTGACATTTGGCGGTAATGAAATAGTAAATATGCCTACTTCATTGGTATCATCATTGGCCCAGGAATCCGGTGGAGGCGCAAGGGCCTTCGTTTCATTTATTTTGCCGGCTACCAGTTTGATCTCTACACCATTTTCATCAATAACAGGTATATCTTCATGCCACAACATCTTGAAATGAGGGTCTACAAACTTACTTTTCCTAGGAAGGTTCAACCAGATCTGAAAGAGCTCAAGGGTATTTTTCTGGTCAGTATGCAAAAGTGGAAACATCTCTGAATGTTGAACCCCACGCCCTGCTGTCATCCATTGAACGTCACCTAGTCCGAACCGCCCTGCAGCACCCAACGAATCGGAGTGGTCACAAAAACCTTTATTGGCTATGGTTACGGTTTCGAATCCTCTATGCGGATGCGAAGGAAAACCCGGTACCGTATGCCCGTGGTACATGCGCCAATCTTGACACGGGTCGAAATCGCTTCCTAAGTTTCTTCCCTCTAAATCAGCATCCGGCGACATATCCTCTTTACCTTTCGGAAAATGGTCTAGATGATATACGCAAAAAAGAAAAGGGTCTTGGGTCTGCCAAGGAAATCCTAGTTTAAATACCTGTAGTATCTCATCGTTCATACTTAGGTTGTTTTTAGTTAGTGTTTAGCAGTATTAATTTCGATCCAATAACCATCAGGGTCTTGAAGGTAAATCTGGCGAACGCCATCTGAACGCAAGGTTACGGCACTTTTCTTTCCGGGCCAATCCCAATACGGCACCTTGTTTTTCTCTAGGTGGGCAATCATGCCATCTAAATCTTGGGTAGATAAACACAGATGCATCGACTTGTTCTTTTCAAATGGTGCAAACTCTTTCTCTATCAAATGAATCTGAGAACTTCCACTAACGATAAACCATCGAAAACCTGGGGCCTTGTCTGGGTGCGGTGTCTCTTCAAGCAATAATATTTTAGAATAGAAATCGGCGCTTTTATCAGAATCTTCGACTACCAACGAAAAATGGTCGATTTTAAAATCGAAAGATTGGGCTTGCACGTTCAAGGCAACAAGGGTAAGCAGTAGGGAGCAAATAAAAATAGTTTTCTTCATGGCTTCATTTAATTGGAAGGGTGAAGATAGCCATTTCACCACTTTTGCCCTTATGCTGATATCTTTTAAATGCGTCATTAGACAATAAAAGGTGAGGTAACAGAGTTTTATACAGGTTATCTCATTAAGTTGAATCGTTGAAAAACAGCACCTTAAACTACCAACATGACCAAAAACTACCTTCTTATCTTTTCGTTAGCGGCTTTTACTCTTTTAACCAGTTGCAGTTCTACAAGTACCCTGACTATGGGTGTATTGGAACCGGCAAGGGTTACGGTACCTTCAAATGTAACGAAGGTAGGTCTTATCAATAGAAGTTTACCCTCTGAGTCGAACAAAACAGCAGAAAGATTGATAAAATATTGTCTTTGGAAGGTTTAAATCTGGATAAGGAAGGAGCCGAAGCCGCCATTACCGGTCTATTCGATGAACTTTCAAGGCAAGAGAGATTCGATGAGATCCAAATAATCGACGGTATCGAGATACAGCGAAAAGGATTATCGGTCTTTCCCGCTCCGTTAAGTTGGGAACAGGTTCAGGAAATTTGCGGGAATGCAGGTGTTGATGCCTTGCTATCGCTAGAAATGTATGATACCGACACCAAGTTTTCCTACGAGGGTACAATGGTTACCATTCCCAATAATTTGGGTATCAAGGCCTCTGTTCCAGGGCATCGGGTAACCTTAAACACTTTGATAAAAAGTGGATGGCGCGTTTATGATTTAGAAAATAAGCTGTTGTTAGACGAATTCAATGAGACCAATGAAGTGGTTTCGATAGGGGAAGGTATTAACCCTGTGAAAGCTGTGGAAGCCGTAATCGGTAGAAAAGAAGCTGTCTTGCAGAGCAGTACCCGTAGTGGCAGTGTGTACGCCAACGATTTGCGACCATTGAGAAAGAGGGTGGTCAGGGAGTATTTTGTTAGAGGAACCGATAATTTTAAGGTGGCACAGCGAAGGGCACAAACAGGTGATTGGGAAGGAGCAGCACAACTTTGGGAGAAGGAAGTTAATAACCCTGATATGAAAATTGCCGGTCGCGCGTGCTATAACATGGCCATTATCAATGAAATAAACGGAGATTTAAATGCCGCTATGGATTGGGCCTCTAAATCGTACACCGATTATGATATCAGCAACGCTTTGAGATATGTGAATATTCTGAAGAACAGACTTGCTAACAAAAGAATTATTGATCATCAACTAGCTCGATAAATCTAGCTTACGGCTTCTTTGTAAACTTTAAGACAACGCTCACGGGCCTCTTTGTGATCGACCATTTTTTCAACGTATTTATCGGAGTCGTGCTCAGGTACCCACTCCTGAATGTACTTCAATTTTTTGTCGAATTTATCCACTTGAGTCATCGGGTTAAATATTCTAAAATAGGGTGCCGCATCAACACCGCTACCTGCGGCCCATTGCCAGTTACCTACATTACTGCTCATTTCATAATCTAGCAACTTTTCTGCGAAATAAGCCTCGCCCCATCTCCAATCAATCAACAAATGTTTGCAGAGAAAACTCGCTACCAACATGCGAACCCTGTTATGCATATAGCCAGTTTCGTTTAGTTGGCGCATGCCGGCATCTACCAATTTGAAACCGGTTTCACCTTTCTTCCATTTTTCAAATTCCTTTTCCTTGTTTCTCCAGTCGATGCGGTCGTATTTCTTTTTAAAGGCTTCGTGAACCGTATGGGGGTAATGGTATAAAATCTGCATAAAAAACTCCCTCCAGATAAGCTCACTCCAAAAGACTTCATTTTTTTCTGCAATAGCTTTTTTGACCATTTTTCTCACGGAGACCGTTCCGAATCTTAGATGAGGCCCAAGCCTAGAGGTGCCATCATCTTTGCCAGGAAAGTTTCGAGTGTCTTCATAGTTTTGAATTAGGGTAGGGGTCACCGTAAAATCAGGAACTTCAATTTTAGATTTCTTAAAGCCTATATCGCTTAAAGATAAGTTGGGCAACCTCGTGTTTTTAATAAGATTGCTAAGATATTGACTGGTGTAGTGTATGGTCAAGTGTTGATCGGCGTCAAACTTCTCTTTCCACTTATTCTTGTATGGCGTATAGACGATATAGGGATCTCCGTCATCTTTCACTACCTCTTCTTTCTCAAAAATCACTTGGTCTTTAAAGGTTTCAAAATCTATTTCATGCTCCCCTAATAGTTTTTTTATTTTCTCGTCTCTTTCTTTTGCATAGGGTTCATAATCGTGGTTGGTAAAGACCTTCTTGATTTTATGTTCAGAGATTAGTGTTTTGAAAATATTTTCAGGCGCACCATGATATATGGCAATAGAGCTTTCACAGTTTTCTTGAAGCTCGTTACGCATTGCCTGTAATTTTTCATGAATAAAGGTGACCCGGGCATCGTCTTCGGGTAATTTATCCAATATTTCTTCATCGAAAATGAAAATGGGCATTACGCGATGCTCTCCCTTTAGGGCAGATAAAAAACCTACATTGTCATCAAGACGTAAGTCTCTTCTGAACCAAAAAATCGAAATAGGGTCATTCATATTTATATCCTTCTACTTTACCAATACTAAAATTTGAAGCTAGTGTATATTAAGCGTTGACATACCACCATCAATTCTAAAAATTTGTCCCGTTACCCAGCTACTTTTGTCTGAAAGTAGGTAGCTGGCCAATTGAGCGATATCTCCAGTATGCCCAATTCTTTTGAGTGGATGTCTTTCGGCCATTTGCTCTTTCTTTTTATCATTGTTCAATAGTTTTTCGGCCAAAGAAGTATCAACAAGAGACGGGGCGATTACGTTCACCCTGATCTTAGGGGCATATTCGGCGGCCAGAGATTTGGCAAATCCTTCAATGGCACCTTTGGCACTTGCAATACTTGTATGAAAGGGCATGCCTTTCTCTACTGCTACCGTACTGAACAATACAATGGAACTACCTTCTTTCATACGCCCGATGATATCTTTGAGGCTATTGACCATGCTAAAAAAATTGATTTGCATATCCTCTTGAAAGCTTTCCGAACTCATCATCTTAAAAGGCCTTAAATTGATGCTTCCCGGAAAATAAACAAAACCATCTAGAGAGTCAGGTAAGTTTTGTTCGCTTAGATGATCTTGAGTGGCATCAAAGGCGATATGCTCAACATTTAAACCTGAAAGCTGGTCATTACTACGTGAAGCTACAAATAAGTGATGCTTCTCGTGGAACAATTTCACCAAGGCCAAGCCCATACCCTCTGAGCCGCCTATGAACAAATAATTCCTTTTCATGTCTTTAAATTAAAATTAGGTTATGACTACAACTTTACGGGTTAAATGCCCACTATTTTAAGTTCGTTTTCCTGATCGGGAATAGTACCAAAAAGCTCTTTGAGTTTTTGCTCTCGGAAGTGAAATATTTGCTGTAATTGCTTTTTTATGATCAGCGGGTGAGCCATTTGACCTAAAATACCGAAAGGTAATTTGTAATCGATCACATCTTCCATCTCGACGCCCATTTCGACCGGTTTGATAAAATGCTTGTGGTGCCAAAGCTCATAGGGCCCAAATCGTTGTTCATCGACAAAGTATTCTTCTTCCACCACATGGGTTATCTCAGTGACCCATCTGGTCTTGAAAAATGGAAAAGGTTGAACAATGTATTGTATGATTTGCCCGGGAAACATGGGGCGTTCACCACCCGATAGTATTTCGAACCCCATATGTTGGGGTGTTATTACTTGCAAGTTTTTCGGGTCCGATAGAAAATCCCAAGCCTCTTTTTTTGAGATAGGCAGAATTTGCTTTGCGTAAAGTTGATATAGTTTCATAATCTTCTTCAAAAATAAAAGCTATTTTGTTTATCAAAAAATTAAATTGTTTAAACAAATACTATTTTATTTGAAAGAGTTCATTTTTAATGCTATCGATTGTGTCATAATAGCTTAGAGTTGTACAATAATCGGATACTAGCGAAACTATTAGATAGTCGGTTTTTAAGGATTTCTTAACAAATGCGGTTTTACTTTATAAGTAGTTTTGAAAAAACTCTAAATCAATTCAGATGAAAAAATTAGTACTTTCAGCCACGGCCATCGCCTTTTCCTTTTTCTTACAGGCCCAAATAAATACCCCGGCGCCCAGCCCATTTTCAAAAACGGAACAGAAGGTAGGACTTACGGATGTAACCTTGGAATATTCACGCCCTTCTATGCGAGGACGTACCATTTTTGGAGGCCTTGAAGAATATGGTGAGTTGTGGAGAACCGGTGCCAATGCTCGAACCAAAATTACATTTAGCGATGACGTTACCGTAGATGGTCAGCAACTGAAAGCAGGGTCATATTCGATCTATACAAAACCGGGTCAACAATCATGGGAAGTTTTCTTTTACACCGAAGCCGATGGTGGGGGGTACCCTCAGCAATGGGATGATAGTAAGGTAGCTGCAAAAACAACGGTAGAAACTTTTCAATTACCTGTAGACATCGAAACTTTCACCATAACTTTTGATGATCTTACCAGCAATTCCGCGAATTTAGGAATTATGTGGGAGCGTACCTATGTGGCCATTCCTATAGAATTTCCAACCGATAAAAAGGTGATGGAGAGCATCGAGAGTGCAATGTCCGGAAGTCCAAAGGCCAATGACTACTATGCTGCCGCCACCTATTATTTTAGCGAAGGTAAAGACGTTTCCCAAGCAGATAAGTGGATGGACAAAGCTATGGAAATGACCGAAGAGCCTGCTTTTTGGCAATTAAGGCAACAATCATTGATCAAAGCCAAGGCCGGAGATAAAAAAGGTGCAATCAAAGCTGCAAAGGCTTCATTGGCAAAAGCTAAAGAAGCGGGTAACGATGACTATGTAAAAATGAACACAGCCTCTCTACAAGAATGGGGAGCTAAGTAAAGTGACATAGATAGTTTATCAAAATGCCCCAGAAATGGGGCATTTTTAGTTTTGTAATGCCCACAAGGCCACTTCTTTTTGTATATCTAATTTTGAGTGATTTGGTTGGTTGGGATTTTCCGTCCTATTTTTATTTAGCCAGTAATCTAAAGCAAGCTTCGTTGCAGCCTGATTCTCCTCTTTTGATTTGTCCTCCAGTACATTTTGAAACTCCTTGAGTTCGTTGGTTTTTTTCAATTTATTCAAAGCTAATAGGCCATATAGGTGATTAAAGGAATTCTTTGGTAAAGCAGAATAGGTGTACTCAACTATCTCATTCAAGATTTGTAGATTTTTCTCAGTTTCACCAATATATTCATAACCAACTGCCAGCAAATAGTCTTGGGCCCTCTCATCAGGGTTATAAGGCTTTCCAATCCCAATATTTTCAGGCCATTTCTTTGCCTTTTCCAGTATTTCTATCGCTTCTTCGTAATTTTTCTTATCCAATTTTTCTTTGGCAAGTGCTAAATGAGCTTTTTCATATAAACTCCTACTTTCGCTAGCATGTTCAAAAGGTAGAATTTGAATGGTGTAAAGTACCTCTATCGCTTTCTTGAAGTCTTTTTTTTGTACAAGTGCCTTGACATAGGCTAATTCTAAGTTGTAATTAGAGGAAAACTTTTTCACCGCTTTTTTAGCTAGATCTAGTGCCTCATTGTTTTTTTCTGAATTCAGCTGAAAAAGAATATTTTCTTCCCAGATTTTCCAATCATTTTTGTTGAGTTCCAGAGCTTTTTGATAATCGGCCAACAGGTCAGGATAAGACCTATCTTTCAGCATTTTTGCCCTGAACAGATAGAAGATTTCTGAATCTGGGATGTCGTTAAGGTTCTGTAATATTTCCTTTCCTTCTTTTAATCTTCCCAACGCCAAGTAATTGAGAGCCAAATAATATTTGAATTTCCAAATGTCATTGTTTTGTGAAGCCCATTCCAATACTTCTACCGTTTCCGACCGGTAAGGAAGAACAAAGTCAATAGGTTCTCTCTTCAAAGGCCCTAATATTTCAGTATCATTGCTTAAGTAGGCAGACCAGATATTATTTTTTACATAGTTCTTATTTATTTCCAAAATTTGTTTGGCCTCATCTAAGAGAGATAATTTATAATAATCCATGGCAAGACCTAGAATTGTCTCTGATGCGAATTCGTTGGCTAAATCTAGTTGAATTCTTTTCTGGTTGGCCAATTGCTTTTCTACGGTGATGAAATGATCTAAAGGGAATAACTCTTCATACTCTTTACAAAGGTTCTTGTAGAGGTCTGTATTTTCGGTAATACGAGCGATTATCACTTGAACTTTTCGGGCATTCAAATTGTAGGTATTGAAATCCAAGGCCTTTTTTGAATAATAGCTTGCCCTCTCCTTATTTTTATTCGATAAATACAGTTCTGCCATTTGGGCAAAGGCGACCGATCGAAATTTCATATCCCTTGCCGCCCAGCCGAAGGATTCTAAAGCATTGATAGTATCGTTTGACATTCGGTAGGCAATACCAGATAAATAGTTGGCAGAAGAGTTATAGGTGTCAAATTTTAAAGCCCTGTTTAGGTAGTACAGGGCACTGTCATATTTCATTTCCCTGATTTCTATATCGGCCAAATGAATCAGTGCTCGTTGGTCCGAGGCATTTTTGGCAAGAATGTTCGTAAACTGTTTCTTGGCATTTTCGTATTCTCTATACTCCTTGGCCTCAATTCCTTTGAATACTTCATTTTCAGATTCTGAAATTTCAATGTCGGTGGAGGAAAAGGGTCTTTTTAAAGAAAGCGTATTGGGGTCGGAATTATAAGACAGTTCAGTGCCTTGCAGTTCGACTTCTATTGGGCCATCGGTAACCGCATTAACCTCTGTTGAAAATACCTCCATGGGAGAGAGTTCTATATTTTCTTCAAAGATGATCTTACCTTTACTTTTTATAGTCAAGGTGTGTTTTAGCTGTTGTAAGGCATTCAACCCGACTATCAATTTATTGTTCTCTTTGGTCACATTCAAAACCCCATGGGGTGATGCATCGACCATACCACCTATTTTTTTATAGGGAAACCAAATTTCGCTCCATTTCTCCATACTGAATGGGTCGAAACTAACTTGGCTAATAGGGTTAATTGCTCCGGGAAAATACTGATTGAACAATCTACCGGCCTGAAACTCTATATATTGTCCATCGGAGTCGGTTAATAAATCTTCCCAAATACCTCCTGATCTTGATAATGACCAAAGCCACAGTTTTTGCCCTGGCATTTCTTCATATGGCGACCATTGCCCAAACCCGAAGTCTGAATTCTTATAATATCCACCGAAAAAATCGTTGTATTCGCCCACTACATGGTAAGATTTTGACGGGCCGAAATTGTTCTCTTGGTACCGCCAAAGATTTCTTCCCTGATTATCAATGGGCCAATCTTTTGCTGTTCCATCATGCTCGAGATATTTATTACCAGGAATGTAAAATTCTAAGTCATCAGTAGCCGCAGCGGCACCCGTCATCCAATTATAATAAGATTGGGATAGGGGAGACCCATTATACCATGAGACATTGGTTTCGAAATAGGCTTTATTTTTTTCAAGTCTTATCTCAACTTGCCATGTTGTTTCAGAAGGTAAATCGGTAGAGCCTACAAAACAGCTTACACTACCATCTGCATTTTTCTTGGTGACATAATTGACCGGGGTCGCAGTGCCCGGATGATGCCCGATAATGCCAAAATTAAATTCTATACCACCCGATGTCCACGGGCCTCGCATGGCAATATTTCTAAATTTTATGACTTCATTTTTATAGAGAAACTCTTCTCCCGTACTTTTTTCGATAGCTCCCCAAACTTTGCCACCTATTTCCGGAAGTATAAAAACCTTTATGAATTCATTTTCTAAGGTTACGACTTTCCAATCTCGTTTTTCGGGCTTATGGGTATATTCTTCAAACTTGAAGTAGGGATAGATTTTTGGGTTATCTGCTAAGATTGGTAAGGCATTTGGTTTGTCAAAACCGTAGGTGCTCAGCGATAAAATTCCTTCAGTAACGGTTGCATCTTGTGCAAAAAATGAGGTAAAACAGAAGAATGCAATGGCTAGATGAAAGTTTTGGTATAATCGGTTCAAGTCTGATTTTTTTAAGGGTTAAGACCATATATGGCCATAGTTTCATTATTTCTTGCGAACAAAATATATTTGGGGCCAGAGGAAGTTGATACTAATTTGATATCTCTGACTTCACCATTAATATTTAGACCGCTTTCTGAAGAGTTTGTAGTTCTAAAATTTCCGCTTCCATCGCCCAAAAGAAGGGTGCCCTTATCGGCATCGTAACGACCGTATTTAACTCGGGTGCCATAGAAATTTCCTGCTAGAAGAACATCCAAATTCCCATCGGAATTAAAGTCATTTATTAAAATTCCGTAAATAGGGGCAAATTGGGCCTGAACAGGTAATGAGGTTATTTTGAACTGACCATTTCCTAAGTTCTCAACATAAGATGTAGCAAAGTTTTTTGCTGCCAATACTTTTGCATCAGATAACTGCTGGGCATTGAAAATGTCAGTTATTTTTTGATCGGCGTAATCGGAGTAGTTAATGTATTTGTTTTTTAGGCCGCTAAGTTGACCGACCAAGTCATCTTTGGAAAAAACAGGATAGCTTTCACCCATTAAATAAGAGGTCAAAATAGGGTCAAGTGAACCATTTCCGTCAAAGTCTTTTGAATACAGTTTTACCGGTTGTTCGGGAGAAGCTTTTAACTGAGAATTGAGTCCGAAGTTGCCGACGATATAATCCATATCCCCGTCATTATCAAAATCAGCTTGCTCAATGGCGTTCCACCAGCCCTCACTATCTTGAAGACCGGAATTGGCCGTTACATCCCTGAACTCCTTGCCATTATTTTCAAACAACTCTATTGGCATGTATTCGCCAACCACAATTAAATCAATTACTTGATCTCCGTTAAAATCGGTCCACATGGCATCTGTGACCATTCCTATTTCAGCCAGATTCTTAAAAGACTTTTCCGTTACATCTTGAAATTTTCCCAAACCATCGTTCTGCAATAGGTAGCTTTTTGGCGAATTGGGGTATTTGCCCGGTATAGATCTGCCACCGATAAATAAATCAAGGTCTCCATCATTATCATAGTCGGCTGCCTTGACGCAAGACCCATTGGTTGTTATTTTCGGTAGGTTGGTTTCTATTATCTTAAAATAACCATTACCGTCATTAATATATAAGCGGTCTTGAAGTTCGCTACTACCGACTTGTTGCTCATGGCCACCACTCACCACATATAAATCTAGGTCTTTATCGTTATCGGCATCGAAAAAGAGGGCGTCGGTATCTTCAAACATTTCTGAAGAAGGTAAATCTCGCTGACTAAAACGGCCATTTTTTGTTTGAATGTAAAGGGACCCCGATTGACCTTTGGCCCCACCAATAAAAACATCGTCGAAACCATCGTTGTTAATATCTCCCACGGCTAAAGCTGGGCCTTCTACTGATAATTTATGGGGAAGTAATTGCTCATTTTTAAAATCGATAAAGTTGTTTTCTTGGTGTTTAAAGTTTATCAAGCTATCTCTATCTAGGTCTACCAAAAATTTCCTCTTGGGCTCTGGGGCATTATAATTAATCTGATTAGCATTTTTTTGCTCCAATAAAAGGGTCTGGTTCGATTTAATTTTTTTGATGGATTCTACTCTTTTGTCGGGCCATGTGACCGTTAGTTCATCAACAATGGAATCATTGCCCAAGCCAAAAATTAAATTGTAGTCTATAGAAGATTGAAAGCCTCTGGAAGGCATAAACTCTTGAACTAGCTTTCTCTCACCAATCTTTATTTCAACCTTCGAACCTATTCCGAAAGTGTTTTTATTGTCACCTTTTAAAAGCAGCTTCAGATAGTTATTACTGTCATGAGATTCCGAATTGTTTCGATAAATGAAGGCTCGTTCATCGGTATTGTTGACAATAAGGTCAAAATCACCGTCATTATCGAGGTCGGCATAAGCGGCACCATTAGATAGGGTTTTTTGATCAAGACCCCACGCCTCGTTCATCTTTGAAAAAGACAGATTGCCATTATTTTTATAAGTGTAATTTTCTTCAATACTGGAAGGAATGTGTTTCAATAGGTCATTGATGGCCATTTCTGCGCCCACTTTGTTCTCTTCCATTTTTTGTTGAACCGCATAATTCATAAAATCCATATTGGTGTAATCACGCTTAACACCATTGGTGATGAACAGGTCTTTTAAACCATCATTATCTAGATCGACCCATAACGGGGCCCAACTCCAATCGGTAGAATGAATGCCTGATAGTTGACCTATTTCTGAAAAAGAGTTGCCCTGATTGTTAAGGTGCATCATATTACGCATCGATTGATGGTAAAAACCTGATTTGACCAGAAATTGAAACTTATCATAGTTATCGGGGCCTGAGACCATTTTTTGCCTGAAATTGCCTTCAGGTAACATATCTAAGGTCATTATTTCAGGGTAGCCGTCGTTGTTAATATCGGCGATGTCAGAACCCATTGAAAAGTGTGATGTATGGCCTATGAATTTTTCTAAACTCTCTGTGAAAGTGCCGTCTTGATTGTTGATGTATAAATAATCTTGTTCGTTGAAATCATTCGTTATGTACAAATCGGGCCAAGTATCATTGTTTACATCTGAAACAGCGACACCTAGGCCAAAGCCCAAAACATTTGATATTAAGCCGACTTTGTCATTTGAAATCAAAAAGTTACCGTTTTCATTGATATAAAAATGATCTTCGTAATAAGGGTTTCGCTTACTTTTTAAGTTGGTAGATATATTTCTAAAGCTGGCATATTCTTGTACCGAGTGGTTTACCACATACAAATCAAGGTCACCATCTTTATCATAATCAAAAAATGCTCCTTGTGTTGAGTAGCCCGGGTCATCGATACCATATTCTGCGGCTTTCTCGGTAAATGTCAAATCACCATTGTTAATGAAGAGCAAGTTCTTTCTTTTAAAATCATCGTGTGCGGCTGAACGACAAACATAAATATCCAATAGACCATCGGAATTGATGTCAACCATGGTGGTGCCGGTATTCCAAAGACCTTCGGCAAAGACTCCCGCTTCTTTGGCAATTTCTTCAAATTCTAAATTTCCCTTATTTAGATAAAGGTGGCTACCGACCATACTACCGGTAAAATAAATATCCTGAAGGCCATCGTTGTTGATATCACCAACTGATACACCGCCACCGTTATAAATATATCCGTAAGTAAGAATATTAAACTCTTCTGTTTCTTGTAATATATTTTTGAACTTGATATTGGTTTTGGATTCGGGCAATAGAGTGAACATTTTGCTTTTATCACCTTTAGAACAACTGCCTAAAAACAATAGAACCGAAAAAAAAGGAAGGAGTTGGGTCGGTATTTTCAACATCATGGGGTATGTTTAAAAGGTGTAGCTGAAAATAATGATTTTCAGAATTATTCAGGATTAGGATGGGCATATGTTTAAATAAAAAACCTGTAGAAAATTTCAATTCTACAGGTTTTTACTTAGCAAACAATTAATAAATCAGGGCAATTAAAAATTCGGTCCGCCTGTATCCCACCAAAGGCGGGTGTTGATTTCGTCTGGTCCTCCCAGCTTTGACGTAGCATCGGCTACTCCAGCAGGATTATTCTCTCGTTCATCGTTTACGAATGGCATTCTTTTAATAAACTCACCTTCTGGAACCACACCCCAATCAGAGTTACTACTATTTTGATAGACAGGAGGTAATTTGGGATACCCAGTTCTTCTAAAATCTACCCAAGCCTCCATTTCATTGGTATATGCGGCAATCCATTTTTGAGTAATTATCTTTTCCAATTTGGTTTCATTATCAGCACTTTCATCCCAAGCAATAGTGGCAGTTATTTGATTCGTAAAATCATTAATTGGATCAGGATATATAGGTTCGTCATAATCTATGGGCAAACTAGTATTGTCGGCAAGATAAGCATCTACGCCACCTGCACCCCATAATTCAAATGAAGCTTTAACACCATCTTCATAATTGGTCTGTGCATCACCTGCACCGACCCAACCACGCAAGGCCGCCTCAGCCTTAAGAAAGAATACTTCATCGGCACTCAACACTTTTCTCTCAGTAACAGCTCCTGGATCATTAAAACTAAGGTCAATTGTAGAAAAAGGAAGATGATCATCTTTTGCAACTAATTCACCACCGTTGCGAATACCTTTATAGGGAAATTCAGGGTGATCACTCACTAATGATAAATCATCAACAGGATCAAAGAAGGAATGAATTCTAGGATCTTGATAACCTACTAAAACTGATTCCATAGTTGCACTCATGCGGGTATCATTCCATTCAAAACATATTTGAGCGGGATGAAATTTATTTCCGTATAGAGAAATATTCATATTCTCAGAATTGGCCTCAATCAACCCGGCAGGATCTGCTAGTGCTTTTTCACCTTGCGTTTTCGCTAAGGCAGGATCTACTTTGGAAACACGCATGGCTAATTGAAGTCTTAAAGAATTGGCATATTTAGCCCACATGGCCACGTCTCCGCCGTAGCTGGCGTCAAAATCTGAAAGACCGGTATAATCTGTGTTCGAATTGAAGGTCTCAATTATTCTATCTAAATCACTGAAGAATGCATTATACAAATCTTGTTCGCTATCATAGGTTACATCCCCTTCACTACCAAAATCTGTATAAATAATCGGTCCGTAAAAAGAAGTCACCCTGGACATAGATAAAATTTTAATCAAATTTGCCCATTCTGCAAACATAAAATAACCATCTGCTTCTGCAAGTTCGATTACTTGCTTAGCCGGGGCCATAATATTGTTGTATTCACGGGCCCAGTATCCGTTCCAGCGTATGTAATAGGTTGTGTTATTAACATTTCCGGTAAAAGGAGTTGGCTGCGCCAAATGTTGAGCATAAGATACATTTGTTAGGTTGTGATCTACCTGGTTCCCGAAAATTTGACTCAACATCGATGGATAGAACGCGCCAACATGATTAAAATCTTGCTTGAGGGATTCGGTTGATATCTGGTAGGGATTCGTATTTACCTCTTCAAAATCATCTGTACATGAATTGAAGGCCACTACCATGGCTAAGAGATATAAAAGTTTTTTCATGCTATTTTTTTAGAAAGTTAGTTTTAGATTAAACCCGTACGTTCCAGTAGAAGGTAGGTTAAAATTGTCCAAACCTTGTGCATTTTGGTTCGTACTGATAGCTAATTCAGGATCAAATGGCGCATCTTTATAGAAAAAGAACAAGTTGTTACCTATAAAAGATAAACTGGCCGCTTGTATCGGTAATCCAGAGTTTGAAAGATCAAAATTGTACCCAACTGAAAGCTGACTTAATTTTACATTGGTTCGGTCATAAACGTAGGCTTCACCCACACCGTTTCTGTCGCCAATAGCTCGATACCATGTTTCGGCATCTACAGTGGTAATAGCTGCGCCTGTTGCCTCATCTACCCCATTTACTGTTACTCCGCCGGCGTCGCGAGCATCGGCAGTTACTTGAGATACACCATAACCATCTAGCATTGATTGGGTTTGGCTAAATACTTTGCCACCGAACTTGGCATTTATTAAGGCACCAAAAGTAAATCTTTTGAAACTTACACTGTTGTTCCAGCCTAAACTCGCTTTAGGGTCAAGATTTCCAATTAACTCTGGAAGATCGGTTTTTCTAGGAGCGCCTTCACTGAATATAATTCTACCTTGATCATCCCTTAAGAATTTATTCACATAAAGGTCATTATATCTTCCGCCCTCGATAAGTCGTGAATAGTAGCCCTCCGATGAACCAAGGTTAAAAATACGTTCGTCATCTGGCCCTATATCTACTACTTCGTTTCTATTAGAAGTAAAGTTAAAAGATGAGCTCCATTCAAAATCTTCTGACTGGATAGGAATAGTATTTAAGGTTATTTCAACCCCTTTGTTGGTTATCTCACCAGCGTTGATGTACTCTTGAGTATATCCCCCTTGACCCGAGGTTGTAGGTACAGAAATATATTGGTCTTCACTCTTAATAAAGTAATAAGTAAAATCTAATCCTAATCGATTGTTGAAGAAACGTAAATCCGCACCCACTTCAGAACTTGTTATAATTTCGGGTTTAGCATCCAAAAATGGTCTTGTGGTATTTCTGCTAACCCCACCATTTGCCGTAATACTGTTCTGCGGGTTGATTCTGTTAAAAGGAACTTCATTACCGACTTGAGTCCAAGAACCTCTTAATTTCAAGAAGCTAATGGCTTCCGGTAGGGTAAACATTTCGCTCAAGAGCGCTGTTAGACCCAATGAAGGGTAGAAATAGGAGTCGTTACCTGTTAAGGCTAAGGTGGAGGCCCAGTCATTACGGCCTTGAATGTCTAAGAAAAGCATTTCTTTGAAACCTATTTGGGCATTAGCGAAAATACCCTCTTTAATTATCGTTCCATTTGTAATTGACTGTACTTGAACGTTAGTTGGTAAGTTCTGAAAATAAAACTCATTAGGATAAAGTAAACCCAATGTACCCGTGTTAACCTGAACACCAATTCCGTACTTTGTTTCTTGATGACTCGCTCCTAGGGTAGCATTTAAACTAAAATCTTCTCCTAAATCAGTGTTATAATTCAAAATAGCATCTGTATATAATAGCTTATCTTGATACTTTTGGTAGTCCCAAGCACCGTTAGGATGAACGTTTGTTGAGTTTGACGTAGCAGCATGCTGCTGTTCTTTAGTTATTGTTGCATAATCGTAATTACCTCTTACTTGAAGACTTAGGTTATCCATGATATCATAACTAAGCGTCAAATTTCCGATAAAGCGATCACGTCTATCAGTTTGAGGTTCGTTGTTCAATATCCAGTATGGGTTGGACTGATGATGGTCAGAAACGAACCAGTTTTGCGCCATGATATTTCTTTCTTGGTCAAAAACTTCATAATTATTTTTATAATTATAGAAATTCCGATTTCTAGGAAAGAAGTATAAACCTGTTAGAGGATTTAGATAATATCCTGAAGGAAGCCTATTCTTGCTACTTTCAACAGCACCTATCACATTGGATGTAATGGTTAATTTATCATTGAACAATTTAGTAGATTGCTTAAAAGTAAAGTTGTTTTTCAGGTATTTGTTCATCGGCGTGATACCGGTAGCACTAATGTTACCATAAGAGAAGTAAGCCTGCGTTTTATCAGTTCCACCACTAACACTTACTGAATTGAAAAAGTTGTGGCCTGTTTGAAAGAAATCTTCAACATAATCGCTTTGGTAATCACCAGGAGTAGTGTCCCAACTTTCTTTAGCAGCCCCTATGGCTCCATATTTATATTGTAAATCTGGTAATTCAAGATAGTGTTCGAAAGTGTAACTACTATTTACCGTCACAGTTGTTTTTCCTTGAGAACCACTTTTTGTAGTAATTAAGACTACACCATTAGCTCCTTGGCTACCATACAGTACCGCGGCATTAGCACCTCGAAGAATACTTATGCTTTCAATGTCATCTGGGTTTATGGCCGAAAGACCATCACCACTATCGCTACCACCCCACATACCAGGTTGGCCGCCTTTATTGTTCGCCATTGGAATACCATCGATTACAAATAGTGGAGAGCTATCGCCACTTAAAGATTTGTTACCCCTGAGAAGTATTTTTGTTGAACCACCTGCACCTGAGCTACTTTTTTTGATTTCGACACCGGCTGTCTTACCAGAGAGTGCGTTCATAAAGTTAGGGTCTCTTGTTTTGGTCAATTCGTCAGAGTCTACAGATTGTTGAGCATAGGTTAAGGTCTTTTCCTGCCTTTTGATACCTAGAGCAGTAACTACGACCTCATCGAGTTGACTCGCATCTTCTTCCATAGCTACATCTACAGTATTAGTGGAGCCCACAGTCGCGGTTTGTGTTTTAGTGCCCAAATAAGAGAATACTAGAATGTCCCCTTCTGCCGCCTCAATGGAGTAATTACCATCAAAATCGGTTTGGGTCCCATTGGTAGTGCCCTGAACCAAAACGTTTACGCCAGGTAAGGGGGCACCATCGTTCGCATCAGTAACCGTACCGGTCACCGTTTTGTCTTGCGCCATTAGGGGATAGGTTCCCAAAAGGAGCGCAAAACACACAATTAGTCTTTTAATCATAATGTTGGTTTTTAGCGTGAAGTTAGTTTAACATTTTATTAAGGTTCTGTGAATTTAAACTAAAATTTTTAACAGACAAGAGGTTTTGCAAGAAAAATGTGTTCGAGCACACACTCCTAAAAAAAAGAAGGGAGAATCTAGTAAATTCGCAATTACAGACTCTTAAACTGCTGTTATTCTAAATAGTATGTTACGTTCTCTGAGGTAATAATGTCGATGGGAAGTAGCATGCGGGAAGGAACCTCTTTACCGAATAGGAAGTATTCGGCGAAATAACTAATACCAAGATAAGCTTGTCTTTTGGGCTTTTGATGGATTAGAAATTCAATCTGTCCCTTATTAAGGTAATCTATATTTTCTGGTAAAAGATCATACCCAACAATTACGGGACTTTTAGAAGAATTAGCTATTTCGGAAAATAAAGAAACAAATTTGTGAGACTTTGAGTTGGTGATGAAAATGGCAGAAATTTCCGGATGGCTTTTATATAATTGAGCCACTTGTTTCTTTAATTCATCCTGATGACTCGTTGGTACAGCTTCGCTTAAAATTTTGTGATTCGAATGGTCACGCTCATCAAAATAATTCAAGAATCCTTTTTCTTTGAGCTCCATGTGGTCTTCTTTGTCCAAATGTAGAACCAGTATAGTAGCATCTTTACTAACCACCTTATCGATTAGACCGGCAGCTACTTTACCACTCTGAAACAAATCTTGACCAACGAAAATCTCTCCGTTTAAGGTGTTTATATAGTTATTGAATAGGGCGGCCCTTATCTTATTTTCACGACATTCTTTAAGTATTTCAATCGACTCTTCTTGAAAGAGGGGTGCCATTAAGATGACATCTGGCTTCGATACTAATATTTCTTTCGATTTACTCGTAAATGATTCTTTTTGATAAGGATGGTAAAAATATTGGTCAACAATTACACCAAAAGCACTGAACTCGTTTATAGCCTCTAGAATACCTTGTTCGGCAGGTTGCCAATAGGGGTCAATTTGCCAATCGGGCATCAAGACACAAATTCTGTATACTTTATTTCTTTTGAGGTTTCGTGCGATGGGATTAGGTTGGTAGTCTATTTCCCCAAGTACACGTTTTACTTTGTCATGTGCCTCGTCAGATACTTTTCCTCTTTTATGAAGTACCCTGTCAACGGTACCTTTTGAGACACCAGCCATTTTGGCTATGTCCTTTATAGTGTATTTCTTTTTGGTCATTAAAACGGGAAGTCTGGTTAGTGACTAAACGCAATCGTTTAAGCTTTCGGTAATCAAATATAAATCTTTTGTTAAAAAGACTTTAAAAATTAAGAGATATTAAGAATTGTTTGAGAATCAGTAAAATATAAGCCGCTAATTTTCAATTATATTGAAGTTTTAACGGGCGATTTTTTAAGAAATCTATCAAAGCCTTCAAAAGCTAATGAGATAACGATGACCAAAGCCGAACCAATAAAGTTCAACCAGAGGTATCCTAATTTTTCATCCCCGGACGGATAAATAAATATGAGGGAATAAAAAAGTACAAAGACAATGAGTTGTGTAAGTATCGCCGCAAAGAATACGGCATTGCCTTTGACAAATTTGAAAAAGAAAGCTAATAGAAATATACCTAATACATTGCCGTAAAAAACGGAACCAATGATATTGACCAATTGTATCAGATTATCGAATAGATTGGCAAAGCTAGCTATCAATATGGCCAGAACACCCCATAGAAGGGTAAAAAGTTTTGTATACTTCACATATTGTTTATCGGTTAACTCTTCTTTATTGTTTCTTTTGTAGAGGTCAAGAGCGGTAATTGTACCGAGGGCGTTCAGTTCAGATGCGGTCGAGGACATGGCAGCGGACAATATTACCGCCAAAAGTAGGCCTATAAGGCCTCTAGGCAGGTTATTTAGAATAAAGTGGATAAACACATAATCTTTATCGTTTGTTTCTACGGTACCGTCAGCCTGTTGTATCAATGCCTTCGCAGCGGCCCTGTTGGTACTGTCCTTTACATTGAGGGTGATTATTTGTTGTTTGGCATCTTCAACAGCGGCATATTCTTTTAGCTCCAAAGCGGTCGAAAATTTGTTCAGGGCTATTTTTTTCGATTCCTCTAAAGTCTGCTGTCCTTTTTGCAAAATTTCATAATCTTTTGCTTGTTCAGAACCCATTACGGCAGCTGTAGCAGCAGGATTGAAGTTTAAGGGAGAAGGGTTGTACTGATAGAAAACAAAGACCATAATCCCCACCAGAAGAATGAAAAACTGCATGGGAATCTTAAAAATACCATTGAACACCAAACCTAATTGGCTTTCCCTAACCGATTTTCCGGAAAGATATCGTTGAACTTGGCTTTGGTCTGTACCGAAATAAGCCAAGGCCAAGAATAGTCCTCCGGTAATTCCGCTCCAAAACGTATACCGACTTTTAGGGTCAAAACTGAAATCTATGATATTCAATTTATCGGTAGCACCAGCTATCTTCATGGCCTTAGATAAATTGATGTCTGCCGGCAGATGCCCCAAAATAAAAAAGAAGGTGATGAACATACCGGTCATGATGATGAACATCTGTTGTTTTTGGGTGACACTCACTGCCTTTGTTCCCCCGGAAACGGTATAAATTATAACCAGTATACCTATTATTATGTTCAATGTTCTCAAATCCCAACCTAACACGGCCGATAAAATGATGGCCGGCGCGTAGATGGTAATACCGGCTGCAAGTCCGCGTTGTAAAAGAAACAAAATGGCAGCCAGCGATCTGGTTTTTAAATCAAATCTATTTTCTAAGAATTCGTAAGCCGTATAGACTTTTAATTTGTGGTATATGGGCACGAAAACCAGACAAATGATAATCATGGCCAAAGGCAGCCCCAAATAAAATTGTACGAAACCCATACCGTCATGAAATGCTTGGCCTGGGGTAGATAAGAAAGTAATAGCACTCGCTTGAGTCGCCATGACCGATAGACCGATAGTCCACCATTTGGCATCTTTACCACCACCCACATAGTCACTGACATTATCGCTGCCACGGGTTCGCCAAACGCCGTATGCTACTATGAAAAGTAAGGTACCGCCCAGTATGATCCAATCCAGTACTCCCATGTTACTTAAATGATATCATTAGGTAACAGAAAATAAGAACGTAAATTATATTGAGAACCAAAACAATGGTGTACTCTTTCTTCCAATTCGATTTTTCGAGCATTTTTAACCTTTTATTTCCGGTTGATTGGCTGTTGATTCCGATTTGCCTAAAGATAGCATATTAGCGAAAAGTTTGTAGGCTCCTGGTACACCTGCGGGTAACTCCCTAAAAAAGCTTAGTCCCGTGTAAATATAATGGCCTTTTCCGTAAGGGGCTACCAAAAGACTGCCTTTCAATGCTGATTCCCCTTTGTCTTTCATTGAAAGTATCGGGGTAAATTCTTTACTCCATTCATTAGGGAAATATAATCCTCTTTCCTGAACCCAACCATTAAAATCGTTCAAGTTTATCTGATTCGGGGTTGTGACCAAATCGTGCTTAGGCTCAAGAATGGTAACGGCCGAATTTTCATCGGTGACCCTATCTCGAGATATGGTAATGGGATAAGGGGCTATCTGATCAAACTGTTTGTCCCATCTTCCGGCGGTATTGTATTGAATAATCAAATTGCCACCGTTCTCTACATAATCAAAAAGGTAACGTTGCTTAAACTTAAGTTCGTTGACCACATTATATGCCCGAATGCCTACTACTACGGCATCATATTTATCAAGTGAAGCACTTGAAATGGTTTCTGGCGCTATGGTATGAACAATGTAACCAATTTGCCTTAAGCTTTCTGGTACGTTATCACCAGCCCCCGTTATGTATCCAATATGTTCGCCACTCTTGTGAATATCAAGACGTACGGCCTTAACTTCTGATGGTAAAAGAACACTTTGCTTGGGTACGTGGCTATAATCGATCGTAACAAGTTCTTTGGAAACTGTTTTACCAGCGACCGTTACTTCAGGAATTAACTTACCCTGATTTTCATCACTTGGCGGTGTTACTCTAAAATAGAAAGTTTGAGAATCTCCCTTTTTTAAAATTTCAAATTTTTGGGTAGAATCTTCAATATTCCAACCTTCAGAGGCGTCTAGATGAATAGTTCCTTCCACATTCGAGGCATGGGTGGTTACCGTAACCGGAATGTTTTTTGAATCTCCATCCGCAAAAATCAGAACTTTGTCAGCAATACTGGCCGTGGCTTTAGGTAACACTTCAAATGGTTGAAATAGTTCACCTTTGTCAGGTTTGGCAAAGCGATATCTTACCGGCTTTTCAAATACGATAGATTGACCATCAAAATCAAGTTCGAATTTGGCATTCAAAGCGGGCGGAGTTTCGGGCTTTCCGATAAGAAGCGGATTGTCAACTTTGTACATGCCTAGGCTACCCGGATCGCGAAGCCAATAGGCACTGGTAAAAGCCGCATTTTCTGGCAGTTTCACCTCAAGTTCAAAATTCTTTTTTTGATTGGCACCTAGACTTATGGAGGGCGTTATCTGAGCACCGCTCGGATCAACCTTTACAGAAACCAGTTTTATGGTATTCTTGCTTCGGTTGACCAGTTCAATGTCTAATTGTACCGATTCACCAGGGTTACTTGATTCGCTCTGCGAAGAGGCCTCAAAATAAAGTCCTGATATTTGGGCTATAAGGTCTCTTAATTCTTTTGACTTAACATTTTTCCAATGGGCGTCTTTTATATTTTGAAGAAGGTCATATGCCTCCAATAATTGTGATAGATGGGCCGAAGGGTCTTTAAAGTTAAAATGGGCCTCGACATCGTACAAAATTTTACCTATGGCCTCACCGCCTTCAACTCGTGACCATGTCGTATCGATACCATCAAAAATATTGTTCTTGTCTTTTGGCAAATCACCTTTCAATAGTTCGATATACTCATCTTCTGTTCCTCGGGTCGATAGCCTACCAAAACCCTGACAGAGATGTTGACTGCTGGCCAACGCCGCAATTTCATTATTTGATTTTCCTAAAATGGGGTAGTAGACACCGATATCCAATTTTAGGAGGTTCGATTTGTCGGCTTTCTCAAAATTTTCTTGACTGCCATAAAACCACCATGAGGTATTAAAAAACAATCTTTTTGGCTGCCATGCTTGAGTATGCTTTAATTGTTGGGGATATGCCTTTGGATCATTGGCAAGATCAAAAGCCTCATGGCTCAGCATTGCAGATGAAGTATGGTGCCCGTGGGTGCTACCCGGGCTTCGGTGGTCGAACCGATTAATAATAACGTCCGGTTTAAACTTTCTGATTGCCCAAACTACGTCACCCAAAACCTCCTCTTTTTGCCATATTTCCAAGGTTTCGTCAGGATGTTTTGAATAACCAAAATCATTGGCTCTAGAAAAGAATTGCTCCCCGCCATCAACAGAACGTGCGGCCAATAATTCTTGGGTTCTGAGTACGCCTAATAATTCCCTGAGTTCAGGGCCTATCAGATTTTGCCCCCCGTCACCTCTGGTAAGGGATAAATAGGCCGTTCTAGCCTTCACCTCATTTGAAAGGTAAGATATCAATCTAGTGTTTTCATCGTCGGGATGCGCCGCTACGTATAGGGCTGTTCCTAGAAAGTTAAGTTTTTGTAATGAATGGTATATTTCTGAAGAAGAATACTGAACTGGAGGTTGTGCATAGGCGATGTTACGGAAAAAAAATATTCCGACAAAAAACACCAATAGTTGACGCATAGTGTTGGTTTTTGTGGCTGCAATCCACCTAAATTTCAAAAGGGGGATATACTCAAAGATAGAAAGTTTACAGGGCTGAGCCGTTTTTTTAGAACTTCTTTAACAAAAAGTAAATCAAAAAGTACTTATACAACCGAACCAAACGCCACTAAGTTTCTTCGGTTCCGTCAGGCGTTTCTTCTAAATTGTAGACCAATGTTACCGCCTTTTGCATTAAGAGGTTATTAGGATAAACCAGTAACTCTCCGTTCTCTTTGCGCAGACTAACATGAAAGGCTTTGATGTCTTCGATTAGATAGGCCTCGTCAGAATTGATTTCCTTATCCAAAATTTTGACACGGTCCCCAATTTTAAAGGGGAAAGAGAAAAAGAGCACGACCCCTGCTGTAACATTGCTTAAAATAGACCAGCTGGCAAACAAGGCAACACCTATGACGGCAAACACCGACGAAAAGACTAGGCCAACTTCTTTGTAATCGAAACCCCATATGAAGAAAATAATGCCCAGACCAATAATGGTCAAAAGACCTGAAACATATTTGCTTATCAGTACGGTTCTCGGCTCGGCAATATTACTGATTCGGCCAATTTTTCGAATGGTTTTGTCAAGTAAGTATTTAAGAAAAATAATGACCACGAGGGTAATAATGGTGGCCAAAAATTCATTTTTATAACTACTCAGAAATTCTTCCATAAAATCATAATCCTAAACTGTCGCGCAAAGATAAATCCTTATTTCCGTTTTGTTTCCAATAAGGAGTTTTTAACGTTTCGATTTTTGTGGCAACAGAGGTCATCTGTTTGGCATTGGGGCCAAAACCACTTTCAAAAGTTTCTGACCATCCGCTAATTTGGTAAGGAAACTGATTTGAAAATTCAATCTTCAGGGTGCGATTTAGTTCCGGGTAGCTTATTTCATAGGAAGAGCTTTCACCTTCAGAAGTAAGGTTTAAGTTGGCTTTGTAAGAGCGCAGTTCTTTATGGGATAAACGAATATACTCCAACGAGGGAACCACTTCAAACTCCCCTTGAGGTAAACTTTTTGGATCGATTCGAATTTGGTTCCACAGTTCATTTTCCAAAACTTCTTTGCTTATAGCAAACTTTTGGTCCGCCTCGTTTTCAAAATAGGAATGTGATGAGATTTCAAATTCAGTTCTATTATTAATCTGAGCATATACCTGACCGCACCATTCTTGAGAAGAGAAAGATACTTTTAACGCATGCCGGTCATTGTGCACGGGGTAAAATGAACTGGTCATAATGGAGTAGGGGTATATTCCCGTCAAATAGTTTTTGGTGGTGTTCAACTTTATCACAGGAATGTTCTCAGGATTATGACCATCTGCCTTTACCTGCTTTTCGGGTAAAAACGGTTCGGTAACATATATTAGCACAGCCTTTCCGTCTCGAGTTTCGCCATACCTTGCTTGTTGTAGGTTGTAAGAAGTAATTTCTGCATCGCCTGCATACCAGTAATTTTTAAATTCTTCTGAAAGACTTTTTTTTGGTTTTGACTTTACAACTTCCTTGTTTTTCTCATTTTCCAATAATTGTTTCTCATTATTATCCTTGCAAGAGATAAAGGATAAGAACACAGCTATAATGATAATATGACGAGCCATGATTGTAGTATTTATGTTTAAAAAACAGAATTTTTGTCCTAAAACAAAAGGATATATGCTCTAATTTTAAAGTGGAGCGATTATTTTGTCATCTCGTACAAGGTGGTATATACCAATTGTGTCGGCAGACCGACCACATTGGTGTAAGAGCCCCTGATTTCTTCAATACCCACCAAACCTATCCATTCTTGTATGCCATATGCACCGGCCTTGTCGTAGGGTTTAAAGGTTGAAATGTAATGGTCAATCTCTTTCCTAGATAGTTTCGCAAATTTCACTTCGGTAACTTGTCTAACTATTTTTTGTACTTCTGTGGTGGTGAAACAGACGGAGGTAATTACTTGATGCCAATCTCCCGACATGGTCTCTAGCATATCAGCGGCTTCTATTTCATTGGAGGCCTTTGCCAATGACTTGTTGTTGTGCCACACTACGGTGTCAGAAGTTAATAAAATATCTTTTGACGAGAGACTTTCTTTTAGAGGCTCTGCTTTCAATTTTGCTAAAAAATCTGATATATCACCTCCTTCTAAATGTTCGGGATACGATTCTTCGACCGACTTCACACGTATTTCAAAATCGAGCTCCATATCCATTAAAAACTGTTTTCTTCTGGGTGAGCCCGATGCCAGAATCAAGTTGTAATTCTTTAATTGGTCTTGTAACATGATTTAATCGTTCGAAGCACTATAATTATCCAGCCAATCACCCTTTACTTTAAGCACTTGTTCGATTACGTCTCTTACGCAACCCTCGCCACCATTTTTGTGTGAAACATACTTAGAAATCGCCTTGACTTCGGGTACAGCATTTTGCGGACAGGTAGGTATTGCAACCGTCTGCATGGCAGGTATATCGGGTATATCGTCGCCCATGTACAACATGGTTTCAGGAGAAATTCTGTAAATATCCATATACTCTTCCAAGGCATCCAATTTATGATGAGCTCCCAAATAGATATCGGTTACCCCGAGGGCCCTGAGCCTATTACGAACGCCCTCGTTCGTTCCGCCTGAGATGATACAAATTTTATATCCCTTCTGCAAAGCAGTTTTTAGGGCATAACCATCTTTAACGCTCATCTTGCGAAGCATTTCGCCATCCGTAGTAATGATGAGGGTACTATCGGTAAAAACACCATCCACATCAAAAACAAATGTGTCGATATTTTTGAGGTATTCCTTATAACTTTTTTCCATAAGTTTCTTGTAACGATTGGCTTAATAGGGTGTAAATATCTTTGTGTAAATCTGATTCTAAAATAGAAAGATGTGCTTCGAGGGTATTCTGGTCATTTCTTTTGGCTGGCCCAGTTTGTGCCTCGTATGGTGATAAAACTTCTAATTTATCAACGGTCTCTTTGATCAAAGGTTTCAAAATCGAAAATGAAAGTTGATTTTCTGAACAAATCTTTCCTCCGAGGTAAAAGAGATGGTTGCTGAAGTTGTTGGCGAATACCGCTGCCAGATGTAGCTGTTTTCTTTGGGAGGAATTCACCCTTTGAACATTACTTGAAATAGTGTAAGCCAATTCATTTAATTCGAGGTGATTATCTTCCTTATTGGCTTCGATGCAAAAAGGAATGCCCTGAAATACCACCTCACGACTTTTACTGAAGGTTTGCAGCGGATAAAAAACACCATGGTTTTCATGCTTGTTCAGTATATCTAGAGAAGTCGCCCCCGAGGTATGCACTATGATTCCTTTAAAGTTTTTCAAAAGCCCTGCTATTTTTTCAATGGCATTGTCACTTACAGCTATGATAATAAAATCAGAATCAACGACTTCCTCAAAGTTGGTACAAAGCTTATCTGGAGAAACAAATGTTTCTAATTCAGATTTATTTCTAGCCACCACCTGTTGGATCAATATATTTTCAGCTAATGAAAAGGCTTTGTAGAGATGATATGCTACATTGCCCGATCCGATGATGGTAACTGTTTTCATGCTGCGAAATTACATATATTTCTTCTTGGCGTAAAAAGGGTTTGAGCGTTTCTTCGCTTATATACGATGGTGGGTTGGGTCTTTAATTTGAAAGTTTTTAGATTTCTTATGGTGAATTTTGCATCTCTCTTTTTCACATTTCGCCCCTAGAATTTTAAATAACAATTAACAGTTCGAAAGGTGTATTAAAGAGTACTTTACATATGCAAGTGATAAAAAGGGCGTATTTTTGCAAGCTGAAAACCAATTCAGCTACTCCAAAATGCAAATGCTTAAAAAATTATTGTTTTCTACTCGTTTAATGTCCCTTTTATTTATCGCTTTTGCCGTAGCCATGGCCTTGGGAACCTTCATAGAAACAAAGTACAGCACTGAGACAGCAAGAATATGGATCTATAATGCGTGGTGGTTTGAGGCCATTATGGTATTTTTTGTCATCAACTTTGTCGGAAACATCAAAAGATACCGTCTTTTAAGAGTTGAGAAATGGCCGGTACTAGTTCTTCACCTTTCTTGGGTACTAATCATTGTCGGGGCTTTTGTGACTAGGTATATAAGTTTTGAGGGGATGATGCCCATTCGCGAAGGACAAGCTGAAAAAGTTTTCTACTCCGATAAAACCTACTTAACTGCATTTGTAGATGGCGAAATCAATGGGGAACCAAGAAGGAAGACACTTCAGGAAGATTTAATAGTTACCGCAGAAGATATAAAGTCGAATCTACCTTGGAAATCAGATTTTAATGGGCAACCTTTCACTATTTCATATAAAGGGTTTATTGATGGCGCCGAAGAAGGGCTGATTGCCGATGAAAGCGGTAAAGAATACTTGAAAATCGTTGAAGCGGGTGATGGTCAAAGACATGACCACTATTTAGAGAGCGGTGAGGTATCAAGTATTCATAATGTACTTTTTTCATTAAACAAAAAGACCGAGGGAGCGGTCAATATTTATTCCCGGAATGGGGATTTTCAAATTGAATCGCCTTTTGAAGGTAGCTTTATGCGTATGGCCGACCAACTTCAAGGCCAAGTGGTGGCCGACAGTCTACAGCCGTTACAACTGCGTTCGCTATACAATATGGCAGGTATGCAATTCGTAATACCCGACCCTATTGTAAAAGGATCTTACGGTGTTGTGAAGGTGCCAGAAGCACAAATGACCGAAGCTACTCTTGATGCTTTGGTAATTGAAATTAGTGCCAATGGTGAAACGGTCGAAAAAAAGCTTTTAGGAGGAAAGGGAACTTCCGATTTTTCTGAGAAGTTCAATGTCGGTGGGCTCGATTTCATGTTGAGCTATGGCTCAAAGGTATATGAGCTTCCTTTTAGTATAAAATTGAATGATTTTATAGCGGAGAAATACCCAGGTACAGAAAAAGGGTATTCGAGCTTTATGAGTAAAGTAACCGTAGAAGACGAAAGGCCTTTCGACTATGATATTTTTATGAACAATATATTAGATCACAAAGGATACCGTTTTTTTCAGTCTAGCTTTCACCCCGATGAAAAGGGAACGATTCTTTCGGTAAACCATGATCAGTGGGGTACGTGGATCACCTATCTGGGCTATTTTCTATTATACATCGGTTTAATGGGTATTATGTTTTTTGGCAAAACCAGATTTAAAGATTTAGGAAGGTCTTTGGAGAAGTTGAAGTCAAAGAAAGCTAAAATGGCCACCATAATGTTTTTGGCCGCTACCTTAGGTTTATCGGCGCAAGAGCACACGGCCGATGATGGGCATGACCATTCTGGAACCTTGCCTACCCAAGTTCAAATCGATTCGATAATCAAGACTACACTTGTATCAAAAGAGCATGCCGAAAAGTTTGGCAAATTGGTGGTGCAAGATGAAGCTGGGCGAATGAAGCCAATACACACTTTTTCTTCTGAACTATTAAGAAAGCTGAGCCTGAAAGAGAAATTTGGCGATATGAATGCCGACCAGGTCTTTCTTTCGATGATGCTGAACCCTCCAGCTTGGTATAACGCAGAATTTTTGGCAATCGATAAAAAGGGTCAAAATGATAGTATACGCCATGTCATCGGGGTTCCTGAAGGTCAGAAATATGCCAAGGCTACCGATTTTTTTGATGAAAGGGGTAATTACAAATTGGAACCATTTCTGAGGGAAGCTACGGCCACTAATGTCCCTAATAAATTTGAGCAGGATTTTAAGGATGCCAATGTTAGACTTAGTGTGCTCGATCAAGCATTAAGTGGAAGAATCGTAAAGATTTTTCCTCTTTTGAATGATGAGAACAATAAATGGATTTCGGCCGTTGAGTATAGGGGAGGGCAGTATCAAGTGCCCGACAGCCTTTATGGTAACTTCATTAGAAATTCCGTTCCGTATTATTTGATGACGTTAAGAAAGGCAATCGAGACCGATGATTATTCTGGTGCCGATAAATTGTTGGAAGCCTTTAAACAAAATCAAAAAAACCACGGTAGTGAAGTATTGCCACCGGATAGTAAAATCGAGACGGAAGTAGTTTATAACAAGCTTGGTATTTTCAATCAGTTGTGGAGGTTATACCCTTTAATCGGGCTATTGTTTTTCATAATCCTCATATTCCAGATTTTCAAAGACCGCTCGATTTTAAGAGTTGGTAATTACTTTTTCAAAGGCACTATCATTATTTTGTTTTTATGGCATACGGCTGGTTTGATCTTGCGTTGGTACATTTCAGGCCATGCCCCGTGGACAAATGCCTATGAGAGTATTTTGTACGTATCATGGGCCACTATGGGTATGGGGCTTCTTTTTGCCAGAAAGAGTGATATTACCTTGGCTGCTTCTGCCTTCGTAACAGGTATGCTGCTATGGATTGCCCATCAGAATTGGGTAGATCCTGCCATAGGAAACCTTGTACCCGTTTTAGATAGTTATTGGTTGATGATTCACGTAGCGGTAATCGTAGCCAGTTATGGCCCTCTGTTTGTTGGTGCTATTCTTGGGTTCGTAAGTCTTCTTCTTATGATTCTTACAACAAAAAAGAACAAAAAGCGAATGGACCTGAACATTCAAGAATTGACCATCATCAATGAATTGGTTCTTACCGTGGGTCTTGTAATGCTGACCATAGGTAACTTTTTAGGAGGTCAATGGGCCAACGAGAGCTGGGGCCGCTATTGGGGCTGGGATCCGAAAGAAACATGGGCATTGATTTCTATTATGGTGTATGCCTTTGTAATTCACATGCGCTTGGTTCCCGGTCTAAGAGGAAAGTGGACGTTCAACTTCTTAAGCCTTATTGCTGTTGGAAGTATCATGATGACCTATTTTGGCGTAAATTATTACCTAGTAGGTTTGCATAGTTACGGTCAGAGCGGTTCTGCCGCAATCACTCCCGATTATGTTTGGTATATAGCTTTGGGTGCCTTGATTATAGGTGGTTTAAGCTTATGGAGGTATCGGGTTAACTACATAAAGAATTAATTACTTACCTCCATTCGCCTGTAGATCTGCCAAACACTGACTATCGAAATCGGGTATTGTTCCTCCGCTAAGCATGTTGAGCAATCCCTCGCCGGTTTCGGCAGTCCAGTACATTAAACAGCTATCATCTGTACAATGCCTGCCGTGTTCAGTGTCTTGATGTTCTGTTTGCATCGGGGTGCCCGCATTTACCATACCCATTAAATGGCCAAACTCGTGGTTCAATACCGTACTTTCTAGAACGGTAAGACTTGGGCCAAAAGCCTGCCCACTAAAACTTTGAACGGTCTCCTCAAAAATGACGAAAGAAGTGTTTCTATAGGCAATTCCTAAAACGGAACCGTTTTCTGTATTTTCAGAGTATTCCCCATCCAGAAAAATACCTGATACGGCTAAACGCCCGTCTTGATTATATTCTGTTCTAATAGCATCTTCTAATGCGGCAATATCTTCTACCGAATAGGCATCTTGACCGGGACTTTCAATTTCTTTCAATTCAATGGTAATACCTTCCGGTTTGTTAAGTCTATTTTTTAAAAACGACTCAAAATTGGCAACAGTGTTTTGGTTGGGCTCGAAACCCGCGACATAGAATATTTCAAAGATGATGGATTCATAGGATGCATCACTCAAAATATCATTGGCAGAATCGCCGACCAGTTTTTTGTTGTCTGAAATATTCACTTCGTGGTCTTCGCCGTTCTCATCGGTAACGGTCTTGGTGGTGTCATCTGAACTGGAATTAGACTCATTACCTGAATCTTTCGAACAGGAAAGGGGTAAAGCTAGCAAAGCCCCCAATAAAAGGGCTAGAATTGAAACACGATTGATCATGGCAACAACTTTTTATTAAAGTTGAACGGAAATGTTTCTGGATTTAGTGTGAATTTTAACAACTTGCACGCGCTGCCACCAATTTTTATTGCATATTTGTAGTGTTATGAAGTTATAAGAATTATGTCCTTTCTAAATGTCATTGGGTTTCTTGCCCATAAATAATCGCGTTCTATCTCGATTGTTCGACGTTTTTCACTCTCTTTTCAAACATAATTCTCAATCATGCGAAACCATAACAGAATAACCTTCAAAAGACTTTATCAATACTTTATTTTGGCCTTAACAGGTAAAGATTTTGATTTCACAAGCGGGAGTATTCGTAAAGCCATATTCATGCTCTCGATCCCTATGATTCTTGAAATGATGATGGAATCAATTTTTGCCATCGTAGACATCGCCTACGTTAGTAGAGTAAGTGTTAATGCGGTCGCCACTATTGGTTTAACAGAATCGGTCATCACATTGGTTTATGCCATAGCTATCGGCTTAAGTATGGCGGCGACCGCTATTGTAGCTAGAAGAATCGGTGAAAAAAATATTCTTGGGGCCAAAGAATCTGCTGTACAGGCAATTCTACTTGGGGTTCTAGTCTCACTGATCGTGTCGGTAGGGGGCATTTTTTATTCAAAGGATATCTTGGCTTTAATGGGTGCCCAACCTGACCTGATTGCCGAAGGCTATGGGTATACGCAATTGCTTTTAGGGGGTAATGTGACTATTCTACTGCTTTTTTTAATCAATGCCATATTCAGGGGAGCGGGCGATGCGTCGATTGCCATGTGGGCGTTGGTTCTTTCCAACGGGCTCAACATTTTTTTGGACCCCATATTTATATTCGGATGGGGGCCAATTCCAGAATTTGGTGTGGCAGGGGCAGCTATTGCTACCAATATCGGTAGAGGTACGGCCGTATTGTTTCAATTGGCGGTTCTTTTCTTCGGATGGAGCAAAATCAAGATAGGACTGAGCGATTTGGTACTTCGACTAAAGGTAATGCTCAATTTGGTAAAGATATCTTTAGGCGGAATCGCACAATTTCTTATTGGTACGTCGAGTTGGGTATTTCTTATGAGAATAATGTCCGAATTCGGTAGCGAGGTTCTTGCCGGGTACACCATTGCCATTAGGGTCATGCTTTTTACCCTTATGCCTTCTTGGGGAATGAGCAATGCAGCGGCAACCTTGGTAGGTCAAAATTTGGGTGCTGAAAAACCAAATAGGGCCGAACTTTCCGTTTGGAAAACAGGTAAATACAACGCCATCTTTATGGCGGGGGTTTCTGTGATCTATCTTCTGTTTGCGTATACTATTGTTGGTTGGTTCAATCCTAATAGGACAGTTGTCGAATATGGCGGTCTATGTCTACAAATAATAGCTGCCGGATATGTATTTTACGCCTACGGAATGGTGGTTACCCAAGCATTCAACGGCTCGGGAGATACGCGAACGCCTACAAAAATCAATTTTATAGCTTTCTGGCTTTTTCAGTTGCCTTTGGCTTATGTTTCGTCTATAACTTTGGATTACGGAGCTGTTGGAGTCTTTATGGCCATTACTTCGGCAGAAGTACTATTGGCTATAATGGCCATTGTTTGGTTTAGAAAAGGAGATTGGAAAAAGGTCAGTGTTTAAAACCTGAAAGGTCTTGTTGGGGTGAGCATCCAACAGAAAAATAACAAAAGAAGTATCTTTGCGTGCGCTTTGTTGACGCTTGGTCATTTCTTTTAGAATATACCCGTAAGTATTTAGAGCAGACATACGACAAAGTGCAAAGCTTACGGTATACCAACACCAAATAGAATACAATTCATGAAATTAGATATATTGGCCTTTGGGGCTCACCCAGATGATGTAGAACTAGGCGCAGGGGCCACGATTGCCAAAGAAGTGGCAGGTGGCAATAAAGTGGGGATTATTGATTTGACCCGTGGCGAATTAGGTACACGTGGTTCAGCTGAAATAAGAAGTCAAGAAGCAAAAAAATCAGCTGATATTTTAGGAGTGGAAATTAGGGAAAACATGGGTTTTGCCGACGGTTTTTTCACCAATGACCTGCAACACCAGATTGAAATTATCAAAAAAATCAGAAAATATAGACCTGAGATTGTAATCTGTAATGCCATTGATGATAGGCATATCGATCACGGTCGAGGAAGCAAATTGGTAAGTGATTCTTGCTTTTTAAGCGGATTGGTTAAAATAGAAACGCAACTAGAGGGGGAGGAAGAGGTTCAAGAACCATGGAGGCCAAAAGTCGTTTACCATTACATTCAATGGAAAAATCTGGAGCCGGATTTTGTGGTAGATGTCTCCGGGTTTATCGACAAAAAAATGAATTCTATCATGGCCTATTCTTCGCAGTTTCATGACCCGAATAGCAAAGAACCGGAAACGCCCATAAGTAGTAAAAATTTTATGGACAGTGTGAAATACAGGGCTCGTGACCTAGGTCGTTTGATTAATTCAGAATATGGTGAAGGTTTTACGGCAGAAAGATATGTGGCGGTCAAACAGCTAAATGATTTGGTTTAGGCCGTTTTCTTATAGTTTTTCTTTGATTTAGGAACTGTGAAGTGAAAGGTACTTCCCTTTCTCTTAAGGCTGTTGACCCAAATTTTACCATGATTCTTTTCAATCATCTCTTTACATAAAGAAAGACCTAGACCAGTACCTTTTTCATTATTGGTGCCATAAGTGGTGACGTTGGCATTCTTATGAAAAAGTTTACTGATGGTATCTTGGTCCATTCCTACGCCTGTATCACGAATAGAAATTTGCCAATGGTCGTCTCTCTCCAGAGATGAAATGGTAACCATTCCATTTTCTGGGGTAAACTTTAGGGCATTACTGATCAAGTTTCGAATTACGATATCTATTTGGTTTTCATCTGACCAGGCCGTAGTATTCTGGTTCAAATGACTGATCAGTTTTATAGATTTATTTTCCGCTATTTCTGCCAAAAGATGAATGTTCTCATTGACAATGGTCTCTAAGGCCACAACCGATGGTTTGGTTATCGTACCATTCATTTGTGTCTGGCCCCATGAGAGTAAATTGTTCAAGGTAAACGCTATATGGTCGATATCGTGCCTGAATTTCGGAATGAACTCCATAAACTCACTTTGGCCTATTTCCCCTTCTTTAAAGAGTTTCAATAAACTTTGAAAGGCACCTATAGGCCCACGAAGGTCGTGCCCAATAATAGAAAAGAGTCGGTCTTTTGTCTTGTTGATTTCTCTTAGCTCCGATTCTCTCTTTTCAAGATCATCGGTTTTTCCTTGAAGTTTTTTATTGAGGTTTTTTTGAATTTTTTCACTTCTCCTCATTAAAAAGGTAACCGCGATGAATATCAATAAAATGGCCAATGCGGCATTGATATAATTTCTTTGCGCCGCAAGTTGCTTTTGGTTTTCTTCAATTAGTTCAAGCTTTTGTCTTTCATGCTCCATCTTGGTCTTGAGCATATTGAGACTTGTTTTGTTTTCTTGCCTTGATAACGAATCTGAAAGACTTTGATAGATTTCATGATAGGTGAGGGCGGCCGCGAAATCTTCTTTGTGCTTGTTCAATTTGTAAAGGGTGGCTGCGCATTTTTGCTGCCCTTCCATAAATTTTATTTTCTTGGAAATCTCCAAGGCGTCCAAAGCGTATTTTTCCGAAAGTTCATCGTTTTGGAGGTTGAGGTGTGCCTCGGCCATACCATTGTAAAGGTCTATTTTTCCTCTTTCGTCTTCAATCTTGCCGTGAAGCATTTCACTTTGGTTGTACCAATACAGGGCCCATTTATATTTTTTTTGCTTCAAATAGACTTTTCCTTTGATTTCATAGGCATACGCCAACCAGTCCATGATACCATGTTCTTCAAAGATGGTGATGCTACTATTAATATTGAACATGGCATAATCAAGTTTCCCCATATCTGCATAGAGCGAGCCCATGTTGCTCATACTTTCGGCAGAAATGACATCATCGCCTAGTTCATTATTTATTTTCTTTACGTTTTTGTAAAAGTCTAGCGCTTGTTCGTAGTCGTTCTGTGTAGCATAAAGGTTGGCAACGTTCTCGTTCATAATGGAGAGCATCAGCTTATCATTATATTGCTTCGCCATATCGATACCCTCTAAATAATGGGTAAGCGAATTGGTGTAATCTCCTTTATACATGTACTCTCCGGCCAAATTGTTTTTAGACATGAGAGAAATTTCCTGAATTCGGGCCTTATTACTTATTTTAAACGACTCTTGGTAGTATGATATCGCTTTTTTATGGTTTCCCTTATCCGAATAATAATCACCAAGACCTAAGAGAGCTTTACTTTCACCAAATTTAAAATTGATGACCCTACTAAGTTTAAGTGCTTGTTTCGACAGGTGTAATAGACTATCAGAATTATAAAACCGCTGTTCTTTACCCAAGCCATTAAGAAGGTTGATATATATTGAGTCTTTTACGGTAAAATTGTTTTGTGACTTGAGCCTTTTTATTTCGTTTTGAATACTGTCTTTGGTATTCTTTTGGGCCTGTATGTCAAAAGTGAAAAGTAGAACCACCAAAAGTAGTGCCCATCGTATATTCGATGGTCTTAAGAATTTTTTAAAATGCGCTTCTTGGCGATACATAGCTTGGCCCAATAATAAATCTAAGGTAGGCTAACCCTTATGGGGTATTAAATATTTGTTGTGAAACGCCAATAATTGTGTGTTTGGTCGGTTTAGAAGTGTATTTCATCGATTAATTACGATTCTTCTTACTTCTAAATATCTAATTGTCAGAGCTCACAATTTCGACGTCTTTTATCAATTGAATTTTATAAAATATGCTGATTTTTATTTTGAAAGATTGTTTAAAAAAAAGTACCTTTGCCACCGCTTGCAAAATGAGGTAAGCTTTTTGAAAGCAAATGGTGGTTGTAGCTCAGCTGGTTAGAGCGCTTGATTGTGGTTCAAGAGGTCGCCGGTTCGAACCCGGTCTTCCACCCAATAAAAAAGTCCCGATTATATCGGGACTTTTTCTTTTCTGCAATGTTTCTTACCTATTTAGCGGCCTTATCTACAACGACCCGTTGATCTCTATTCGCAACTTCCCAAGCGGTATGAAATATTAGCCGTGTTCTGTTCTGCAATAAATCATAATTAATCTTATCGGGGGTGTCACCTGGTCGATGATAGTCATCATGCGTTCCGTTAAAATAGAAAATGATGGGAATGTTGTTTTTTGCAAAATTGTAATGATCACTTCTATAATAAAAACGGTTGGGGTCGTTTTCGTCATTAAAGGTGTAATCGAGCTCGATATGTGTGTATTTATTGTTGACTTCTTCCGACAATTCATGAAGGTCGGTACTGAGCTTATCCGAACCTATTAAATAAATATAGTTTCGGTCGCCGTTTCTTTTCGGGTCGATACGCCCGATCATATCGATATTAAGGTTGGCCACCGTTTGCTCTAAAGGAAAAATAGGTTCAACATCGGTGTAATACCGAGAACCTAATAGTCCTTTTTCTTCACCGGTTACGTGTAGAAATACGATAGAACGTTTTGGTCTTTGGCCTTCATCGGCCGCTTTTTTAAATGCTTCTGCTATTTCAAGCAATGCCACGGTACCTGAGCCATCATCGTCGGCCCCATTATTGATTTCACCATCGGAAGAAACACCAATATGGTCTAAGTGAGAAGAGATAACTACGTATTCATCGGGTTTTTCCGTTCCTCTCAATATGGCCGCTACATTTTCAGACTCCACTTTGTTATTCTGGCTTTGAATGTCTAATTGAAGTTTGGTGGTAATAATTTTTGGCTTGTTTTCCGAATCTATTTTTGGTAAGATAGCCTTCGCCAGGTTTTCATTAATCCAAAAAGTAAAGAACTCTGAAGAAGCATCACTTGAGAGCTCCATTCTACCGCTGTCATTGCCTTTCATCCATTCAAACCTACTTTTAAATCTAGGAAAATTCATTGAATCATAGTAGAGCATGCCCTTGGCGCCTTTGCTGGTGGCCAATTCCATTCTTTTTCCCATTGATTCTGACATGTTGCTCCATACCGATTTTTGGCTGTTACCAGAAATGATATAGTTCCCGTCTTTACCAATTGGTTCACCTGCCTTTAGCAATACTATTTTTCCTTCGACATCTAAATCTTTATAATCGGAATATTCGTCGGTCTCGATTCCAAAACCGGCATAAACGATATTTTTGAACTCGCCCTGAGCTTTTGAGAAGGTTAAAAAATCGGTGCCTAAGGGAAAATTCTTTCCGTTAACGGTCAAAGAACCTTTAGGAAGTTGACTGACCTCTAATGGTACATTTTGAAAGTAATCGCCATTTGCTTTTGCAGCTTTTATTCCGAGTTTCTCGTACTCCTTCTTTAAGTATTCCACCGCCTTCTTTTGTCCGGGCTCCCCGGTTTCACGACCCTCAAATTCATTTGAAGCATAGGTGTAAAGGTGCTCTTTCAGCTCTTCTTCGGTTATACTTTCCGCATAACTTTCAGGGTCTTTTGCAACGGTCGTTTCGGCCGATTGGTCAGAGCTACCGACCGTTTTTTGCGCAGAATTGCAGGCCATGATGAGGCCTAAAAAAGCCAATATCAATTTTTTCATGATTTCGTGTTATATAAATTAAGGGCAACCAAGCATCATAGTTATTTGATTGACAATCGCTAAAGCGAATGGTCAAAAAGTTTGCTTTTTGTAGAGCTGCTAAAATTCATCAAAAATAAAGAAAACAAACAGAACTTCTATTTTAACGGTTGCCAAATAAAAAATGGCTTCTTTGTTAATTTTTGGTAACTTCATCGGCATTCAAAACATTCAATTCAACCACAAGCGACATGAAAATTTCGAACCTTGTAGCAATAACCTTAATTTTTGGCTTGAGCGCCTTTAGCTGTAAACAAAACAAAAAAGAAAAAGAAATGGAGAGCCCCGATCAAACGGAAGAAAGTAAACTATCAGACGAACTTAACGTGAGTAATTTTGAAACTGTCATAGAAGGTGATTCGGTTCGCCTCTATACCATGAAGAATAAGAACGGAATGGAAGTTACCATTACCAATTACGGACAGCGATTGATTTCATTACATGCCCCAGATAAAAATGGCGATTTTGAAGATGTGGTACTGGGCTTTCCACATTTAGATAACTATAGGGCCAAAAAGAATTATTACGGCGCTACTATAGGTCGTTATGGAAACCGTATAGCCAAAGGTAAGTTTAGTATTGACGGAACTGTTTATGATTTGGCAATCAATAATAACGAGAACCATTTGCACGGCGGTATCAAAGGTTTTGAAAGTGTGGTGTGGAATGTTGATGAGTCAAGCGACAGTCATATTGTTTTTAGTCGCACTTCTCCTGATATGGAAGAAGGTTATCCAGGAAATTTAAAAGTGAAGGTGCGTTACGACCTAACCGACCAAAACGAGTTGAAAATAAATTATGAGGCCACGACCGACAAAGCGACGTACATCAACTTGACACATCACTCCTTTTTCAATTTGAAGGGAGAAGGTAATGGCGATGTCACCGACCACGTTCTTATGTTAAATGCCGATAGCTTTACACCTGTTAATAGTGGGCTGATTCCGACAGGGGATATTGAAAGCGTAAAAGGCACCCCCTTTGATTTTACGACTGCCAAACCTATAGGTCAAGACTTAGAAGTAGAAAGTGAACAACTCAAGTTTGCCAATGGGTACGATCACAATTTCGTATTGAACAAAGAACCTAAGAATGAAGATGGGTTGGTACTAGCTGCCAAGGTGGTCGAACCTGAAAGTGGCAGAACAATGGAAGTCTATACCGATGAACCGGGCGTTCAGTTTTATGGCGGAAATTTTTTAACCGGGGCTGATATCGGTAAAGGCGGTAAACCCTATGTTTTTAGGGGTTCCTTTTGTTTGGAGACCCAGCATTTTCCAGATTCGCCGAACCAGCCTAATTTTCCGAGTACCCGCTTAGACCCAGGTAGAACTTATGTTTCTAATTGCGTATACAAGTTTGGTTTGCAGGAAAACTGATTTGGGCAATTTGGGTGTATAATTGATATTGGGTTGATTTAAATCAACCCTTTTGTTGTTTGAATAGGGTAATATAGTATTGGTTTTGGATAATTTGAATTTAGTAGAATCCCTGCTCGGCAACGTATTTTTGTAGAATCATTGTAAAATTACAGTTATGACATTCGAATGGGAAGGGGTAATGCCCGCAGTAACAACCAAATTCACCGCACAAGATACATTGGATATGCCGATGTTTGAGAAGAACATAGCAGCTCAAATAGAGGCCGGTGTAAGCGGTATCGTTTTAGGAGGCTCTCTGGGGGAGGCCAGCACGCTAAGTCGTGAAGAGAAAAAGATTTTGATAAAAGAAACCCTTTCGATTGCCGACAATAACGTTCCTGTAATAATGACCATTGCAGAACAATCTACCAAAGAAGCCATTGAAGTGGCGGCTGAGGCAGAAAAAACAGGTGCCAATGGTTTGATGGTATTACCTCCAATGCGATACAAGTCTACCGACCTAGAGACCGTAACTTATTTTAAGGACATAGCGAAAAGTACCGATTTACCGATTATGATATATAACAATCCGGTAGATTATAAAATAGAGGTGACCGTAGATATGTTTGAAGAATTAATGCAGATGGATAATGTTGGGGCGGTAAAAGAATCTACTCGCGATATCATTAACATCGGTAGGCTTAGAAATAGGTTTGGTAATTCTTTAAAAATTCTTACCGGAGTTGACCCGTTGGCTTTAGAAAGTTTATTGATCGGTGCCGATGGTTGGGTGGCCGGCTTGGTTTGCGCCTTTCCAGCAGAAACAGTGGCTATTTATAAACTGGCGAAAGCAGGTTTTGCCAAAGAGGCTACCGAGATTTACAGGTGGTTTCTGCCACTGTTAGAGCTTGATATTAGTCCGCAGTTGGTACAGAATATTAAATTGGCCGAAGTGGCAACGGGTCTTGGTACCGAGTTCGTAAGAAAACCTAGACTGCCATTACAAGGTGCGGAAAGGGAAAGGGTGATAAATGTCATTCAAGAATCTTTAAAGTCGAGACCAGAATTACCCGATTATAAAAACCTTACCCCGGTGTCCGGCGAAATATCTGCTTAATAGGTCGAATATAGTAAGACTGCACCATTTTGAGTTGAGGCGGACATTTAAAGCAATATTAACGTTGCTTTATCTTGACATCCTTCATCAAATGTGCTAGTTTTCAGTTTCAATCTATGAACCTCAAAATTTGAATGATGATTACCGGAAAGAACTATATAGGAAATGATTTAACGGCTACTGGAGATAGTACTTATGCTACCTTTAATCCGAAAGAAAATACACAAACAGATTGGAAGCTTTTCGAAGCCACCGAAGATGAGATAAACAAGGCAGCGCAAAAAGCTAAGGATGCTTTTGCTGTTTACAAAGATTTAAGTGGCGCTAAAAAGGCGGAGTTCTTGATTGCCATCGCCGAAGAAATAGAAGCTTTAGGTGATGAATTGATTGAGACCTATATGATAGAATCTGGTCTTCCTGAAGGTCGTGCACGTGGAGAACGTGGTCGTACCATGGGCCAGCTAAAGTCTTTTGCAACGCTATTACAAGAAGGGTCGTGGGTAGAGGCAACCATTGATACGGCACAGCCTGATAGAGAACCGCTACCCAAAGTTGATATTCGAAAAATGTTGGTGCCTATAGGGCCTATTGCAGTTTTTGGGTCAAGCAATTTCCCTTTTGCCTTTTCAACGGCAGGTGGCGATACGGCCAGTGCGCTGGCAGCTGGTTGTCCTGTAATCGTTAAAAGTCATCCGATGCATGCGGCAACAGGTGAATTGGTTTCTTCAGCCGTAATAAAGGCTGCCAAAAGAACGGGTATGCCAGATGGTGTGTTCTCTAACTTGAACAGTAGCGGAATTGAAGTTGGTAAAAAGTTGGTCTTGCATCCCTCCATTAAAGGGGTTGGCTTTACAGGTAGTATAAAAGGCGGAATGGCCTTATATCGATTGGCCAACGAAAGGGAAGAACCCATTCCTGTTTTTGCTGAAATGGGTAGTATAAATCCGGTAGTGGTTTTCCCTTCTGCCTTAGAGGATAAAGAAACAAATTGGGCGCAAAAATACGCAGGTTCGATAACCCTGGGTGCCGGTCAGTTTTGTACTAACCCAGGTTTGATATTGGGTATAGAGGGTGAAGCTATGAATAGTTTTGTCAAAAAACTGGGAGAGGAAATCAGCCAACTCGACCCAACCTGTATGCTTCACCCAAACATTCACAAAAACTTTGAGTCCGGTAAGCAAGAGCTGTCCAACCAAGGTGGGGTAGATGTAGTTGCGGAGTATACCGCAGATGCCTCCCCTAACTTTGCCAAGCAAAAGGTCTTAAGTATTTCAGGTGCCGATTTTTTAAAAAATCCCAAATTACATGAAGAGGTTTTTGGTCCTTTCTCCATTGTAGTTAGGTGCGCCGATGCCAACGAACTTACCGCAGTTATTGGACGCCTTGAGGGTCAGTTGACCGGAACATTGTTAGGTGATGAAAGTGAGATGAGTACTTTTACAGATACCATCGATGCATTGCAATCGAAAGTGGGTAGGATCATTTTTAACGGCGTACCCACTGGTGTAGAGGTGTGCCCTTCAATGCAGCATGGTGGTCCTTTTCCCGCTAGTAGCGATAGTCGTTTTACTTCGGTAGGCACTTCTGCCATCAAGAGATGGGTAAGACCGGTATCTTTTCAAAATTGGCCACATGATTTATTGCCCGACGCCTTAAAAAATAACAATCCGTTAAACCTTATGCGACTTTTGAACGGTAAACATACCAATACAAAAGTTTCGTAGTTGTCAAAGCTTTAAATAGCCTATGGCCAAATCGATTTTTACCTGTATTGATGCCCATACATGCGGTAATCCTGTAAGAGTAATTGCGAAAGGTGGTCCCGAGCTCATTGGTAAGAATATGAGCGAAAAGAGACAGCACTTTTTAAAAGAATTTGATTGGATCCGTAAGGGGTTAATGTTCGAGCCGAGAGGGCATGATATGATGAGTGGTAGCATATTTTATCCTCCAAGTAATCCTGATAATGATTTTGCCATTCTTTTTGTAGAAACAAGTGGATGTTTGCCTATGTGTGGACATGGCACCATCGGTTCTATAACGATCGGTATAGAAGAGGGGCTAATAAAACCAAAAACTCCAGGCAGGGTTTTGATGGAAGCGCCCGCAGGTTTGGTAGAAATAGAATACCGGCAGAAAGAAAATAAGGTAGAATGGGTGAAGTTGAAAAATGTTAAGTCTTTTTTGGCGGCTTCTGAACTCACTATAGACAGTAGTTTTTTAGGCAGTTTGATATTTGATGTCTCTTATGGAGGCAATTTTTACGCTATCGTCGACCCCCAACCGAATTTTAAAGGTATACAGGAATTTTCAGCAGGTGAGCTTATTCGATTTAGTCAGGAGATCAGGGAAAAAATAAATCAAAAATATCCTGGTAAGTTCGTTCACCCAGAAGATGAAACTATCAATGGCGTTAGCCATGTGTTGTGGACAGGTACTACCATATCGCCGCAAGCAACGGCCCGAAATGCTGTTTTTTATGGTGATAAAGCTATTGACCGCTCACCATGCGGTACAGGCACATCAGCAAGAATGGCTCAATGGTTCGCTAAGGGAAAACTAAAAATTGGAGATGAATTTATTCACGAAAGTTATATAGGATCCCAATTCATTGGTAGGGTAGAGCAGGTGGCTAGCGTCGGTAATTTAAAGGCCATTCAACCGAGTATTCAGGGTTGGGCAAAAATCTATGGCCATAATGAGATAAGTATTGATGATGATGACCCTTATGCGTTTGGTTTTCAGGTAATTTAATTAGTTCAATGGGTTTAGGAAAGCAAGTGGTGATTATTGGAGGTGGTATTGTTGGGTTAAGTTCAGCATATTACCTTCAGAAAGAAGGTTATGAGGTAACGGTTATCGATAAAACCAATATGACCAGTGGCGCGTCTTATGTGAATGCAGGGTTTTTAACCCCTAGCCATATTATTCCTTTGGCTTCTCCAGGCATGATTGCGAAAGGGTTGAAAATGATGTTCAATTCTTCGAGTCCTTTTTACATGAAGCCCAGATGGGATACCGATTTTTTTAAATGGGCCTGGTATTTTCATAAATCCTCTACAGATTCAAAGGTTGAAAAGGCTATTCCCGTAATCAAGGATATCAATTTATTGAGCCGAGATTTGTTTGAAGATATCAAGGCATCGGATGACTTGGGCGATTTTCAGTTGGAAAGAAACGGTTTGTTGATGCTTTACCAAACACAGTCGGCATTTTTACATGAGAAAGAGGTAGCTGAGAGAGCTTCCGATTTAGGATTAGAAGTGGCTTACTTGGATAAAGCACAACTAAAACAAAAGGAGCCTAATGTTTCTATCGCTGCTGAAGGCGCTATACACTATGAATGTGACGGACATACAACACCTACTCAAATAATGCCTTTATTGATTGCTTATTTGAAAAAGGTAGGTGTAACCATCAATGAGAATGAGGTAGTTAAAGATATAAAAGTCAAGTCGGGGCGTATTGAAGAAGTTGTAACTGATAAGTCTAATTATAGACCGGAACATGTTGTAATGGCGGCCGGTTCTTGGAGCGGCTTACTTTCGAAAAAATTGGACATTGATCTTCCCTTGCAAGGAGGAAAAGGGTATAGAATCAATGTAAAACGGGAAACTGGAATTCAATTGCCGGCAATTCTTATGGAAGCAAAAATGGCGGTAACTCCAATGGTCGGATTCACTCGATTTGCGGGTACTATGGAGTTTTCGGGTAATAATAGAATTGTGAGAAAAGAGCGGGTGAATGCCATAGCGGCAGGGGCTCAACGATTTTATCCTAATCTTGATATTACCGATGAGGAGCTAGATGATGCCCAAACAGGATTACGACCCGTATCACCAGACGGATTGCCCTATATCGGCAAACCTTCAAAAATCGATAATCTCGTTTTTGCCACAGGCCATGCTATGATGGGCTGGAGCCTTGGCCCCGCAACAGGCAAATTGGTTTCTGAAATTATTGGAAATAAAAAGACGTCGATGAATATAGAGGCCTTCTCACCGAACCGTAAGTTCTAATTAGGTTGGATCAAATCCCAAAGATTGCCATATAAATCGCTAAAGACAACAACGGTTCCATAGGGTTCTTCTCTGGGTTCTTCCTTAAAAGTAACTCCGTTATCTTTCATTATTTGATAATCGGTCCAGAAATCATCAGTATTCAAAAACAGAAAAACCCTACCACCGGCCTGATTACCAATGGTACTTTCTTGCAGAGCATTATCTGCCTTCGCCAATAGAAGTCGCATTCGTTTGTTGCTTTTTGGCGCCACAAGAACCCATCTTTTTTTATCGGTCAATTGAGTATCTTCCAAAACCGAGAAATCCAATTTTTTGGTGAAGAATTCAATGGCTTCATCATAATCTTTAACGAGATAGCTTACCTGAAAAATTTCCATTCTACGAGAAATTCTGAAATCTTAATTTTTTGGTCTCTTCCCATTCTTTCTTTAAAATACCGTAGCAGCAGGTATTTCTTTTATATCCATCAAGAAGATAAATGTTTTCCCTAAGTATTCCTTCCAAGACACCTCCCAATTTTTCTACTGCTTTTCTAGATTGTAGATTTCTCTCATCGATTCGGTATTCAACTTTTTCGAAGCCCATATCATTCAGGGCATAGTTCATCATCAGGTATTTCATATGGCTATTAAGGCCTGTACCATGAAATTCACGACCAATCCAAGTTGAGCCGATATGAAGAACTTTATTTCGCCAATCGATATTCATATAGCGTGTAGAACCAGCGTATATTTTTGCTTGTTTGTCAAAGACCAGAAATGGAATGCTTGTCTTGTTCTTGTACTGCTCTAGGGCCGTTTCTACATACTGTTTAAGAGCGGTAGGGCCTTCAATATTCGAGGGCGAATATTGTACCAGTTTTTCTTGGCCGGCAATAGCGGATAAATTTTCATAATTATCAAGACTTAATGGCGAAAGACGTACCCTTTCATCTTCTAAAGTGATGTCGTGTGTCATAAAACGAGATTGTTGATGATTTCTTTTTTTACCTCATGTTTGCCCTTAAAAATAGTTAGTTGGGCAGAGTCGTCAAACAGACGTGCTATTTTTTCTTCTTCCTTGGGCATACGTTTTTCAGTGAGATATTCATCTTCGTCGCCGATAAAAATTTTCACTTGGGTACCTTGTTCCCTCAAAAATTGGACATCGCTTTTAGTCAATTCGTTAGGTATTCCTCCAGCATATAAAATTAATTGCGAACAATTTATTTTTCTACTGGCCGCCCATCTTAGAGCAATCGAAACCCCTTGCGAAAAGCCCAAAAGTATAAGATTCAGGTTTATGGGTAGTTGTTCTTTAAGTACAACTGCATCGATATAAGCCAGAACGTTTTGGGTCTCTCGAACCGTTTCTTCTTTCGTAAGCCAACTAGCTCCTACATGTCTGAATTGGTTATTCAAATAATATTTAGAAGGTGCCTGAGGGGCAATAATATAGTTCTCGTTATTCGGAAGCTCGTCAAAATAACGTAAAAAATACCGACTCAAATAGCCCATGCCATGAAAGACCAACCAAACGTTTTTAGTCTCTGGGCCCAACTGGTTGAGGGTAACGTAAGAGTTGGTATGTTCATAGGTGACGAGATGTTCATTTTGGTCCATGCTTCAAAAACTAACTGTAAATAGCAATGCTGATGCTCTGTTAATGATTATTTTTGACCAAAAATAGAACTTATGGAAGGCTATAAAGAAAAAATATTAAAAGTTTGCAACAAGTCTTCTAAGAATACCCTAATGGAAACCCTTAGTATCGAATATACCGATGTGGGTGCCGATTACCTTGTTGCCAAAATGCCAGTGAACCCTACTGTTCATCAACCAGATGGAGTTTTGCACGGTGGCGCTATGGTTGCCCTTGCAGAGAGCGTTGGTAGCATGGCTTCTTATATCTTCTTAGATGCCCAAAAATTTGCCATACGAGGGATTGAAATTTCTGCCAACCACGTGAAGAGTGTGCGCGAAGGTGAAGTATTTGCCAAAGCGACCATTATTCATAAAGGAAGAACAACTCAATTATGGGAGATCAGAATTACCAACAGTCAGGATCAGCTGGTCTCTCTTTGTAAACTAACCACGATAGCATTAAGTAAGGAGTAATGACCCCTGAAGTATTCTTTGACCAACTAGAGAACCACCTTTCGAAAGAACTGCCGTTAGTTGTTTACCGCAAGCCCATGAAAAGCGGTCTAAGGGCCTTGTTGCAAAATACCGATGCCTTGTACGAGGTAAAGAATTTTAAAGAGTCCGGTTTCGTTTTTGCGCCTTTTGATAGTCAATCTAGAAAAGTATTGATTCAGTATTCCGAGGTTCTTGAGTTAGCATCTTATTCGCCTAAAAAGTTTGAGCCTGAGGTTCGTTTAAATATAGACACGGAGGATGTTGGGAATAAAGACCATCATTTGAGATTGGTTCAAAATGCCGTTACTTCAATCAAGCAAGGGCATTTGAAAAAGGTTGTGCTATCCAGAGTTTTGAAAGGTCACGCAACAAGGAAACCTTTGTCACTATTTCAGCGGTTATTGGCTCTGTACAGCAATGCCTTCTGTTATTTGTTCTATCACCCAAAAGTGGGGCTATGGTTAGGTGCTACTCCTGAAATTCTTCTTCAAGTCAGAAATAACAGGTTGACCACGATGTCTTTGGCAGGTACCAAACCTTACGTTAATGGGCAAGAACCTGAATGGGGCGAAAAAGAAATTCTAGAGCAAAAGTATGTAACGGAGTATATTGAAGAAGCTCTCGAGAATGAAATTTCTGAACTTAATAGCGGTAGTTTAGAATCTGCTCGTTCAGGTAAGTTATGGCATCTTAGAACCAAGATTTCGGGTAAAATCGAAAATCAAAATCTCGAAGGGGTACTTGAGAAACTGCATCCTACGCCAGCGGTTTGCGGATTACCCAAGCTCGAATCAAAGGATTTCATTCTAGAAAATGAGGGGTATGACAGGCAGTTTTACACTGGTTATTTAGGAGAGCTCAACATGAAGCAAGAAAAGATGCGAAGTTCAAGACGTGCCAATCAAGAAAATCAAGTGTATCGCTCTATTAATAGATTTACTGAACTATTCGTGAATCTGCGGTGTATGCAATTAGTAAAAGATCAGGCGTTGATTTATGTTGGCGGTGGTATTACAGCTGGTTCTGACCCGGAAAATGAATGGGATGAAACCGTTCTAAAAAGTAAAACTATGTCGAGTATTTTATAAACGAACCTTTGGGTTTGCCCATCACGGAATCGTACTTTTGTACCTAATGAAACATTCTAGCATACCCTCGGCCCAATTGGTGGTTCAACACTGCAAGGCCAAAAAACTTCAGAACATAGTTATATCTCCTGGTTCAAGAAATGCTCCCTTGATAATAGGTTTTACCGAAGATCCTTATTTTACTTGTTACAGTATAGTAGACGAGCGTAGTGCGGCATTTTTTGCATTGGGTATAGCGCAACAACTGAAAGAGCCTGTGGCACTTGTCTGTACTTCCGGCAGTGCGCTTTTAAACTACTATCCTGCGATAGCGGAAGCGTTTTATTCTGGAATACCCATAGTGGCGATTACAGCTGATAGGCCCGTTTATAAAATTGATGTTGGCGATGGGCAGACCATACGTCAAGACCATGTTTTTGATAGACATATCGGTTATTCGGCTAATTTAAGGCAAGATGTAACGCATTCTTTGGCAAGGGTTCAAAAGTATGCGTCCCAATGGCTAAAAGAAGGTACGGCTGAAGAGAACCAGAGTGAAATAAAGCAATTCAATGATTCTGAATTGAATAAGGCATTAAATGTGGCCGTGCAAGTTAAGTTGCCAGTACATATCAACGTTCCTTTTGAAGAGCCTTTATACGATACGGTAGACCAACCTACCGAAGTTGCACTTACAGTGATGCCCCAGAATAGCTCGGAAGAGGTAGAAATAGAGATGGAGCCTTTTGTTAAGACTTGGAAAAACTCAGAAAGAAAGATGGTTCTTGTAGGCGTGAATGCGCCAAATGAGATTGATGTAGACATACTGGAGGCATTGGCCAACGACCCAACGGTAATTGTTTTTACTGAAACCACCTCAAACCTTCACCATAAAAACTTCTTTGCGAGTATAGACAGCATAGTGGCACCTATTGAAAAGGCAAGCAATACTGAAGAACTCTTCAACCGTTTAAAACCCGACATTTTGTTGACCTTCGGGGGGCTCGTAGTTTCCAAAAAAATAAAAGCATTTTTACGGGAGTACAGTCCTGATCAACATTGGCACCTTGATCAAATTAAGGCATTCAATACTTTTTTCTCTCTAACGGAACATGTAAAGCAGAAGCCCAACGACTTCTTAAGAAAACTGCTTTTTAATGGACAAAAGGCCGAAAGTGATTATTATTCTTATTGGAGCGGGCGTAAAAAAAATTATGAAGTCAAAAGGGATGAGTATTTAGCGCAAATTGAGTTTTCCGATCTATTGGCATTTGAAAGTATTTTAAAATTCATCCCGAAAGAAACCCAAGTGCACTTGTCTAACAGTTCAACGGTACGTTATGCCCAGTTGTTCAATTTAGATAATAGTCTACATGTGTACTGTAATAGGGGTACAAGTGGTATTGATGGCAGTACGTCTACAGCAGTGGGGGCGTCGATTAATTATACGGGTCCGACACTTTTGATAACGGGTGATTTGAGTTTTTTTTACGATAGCAATGCGATGTGGAACTCTTATATACGGCCCGATTTTCGAATCATATTAATCAATAATAGTGGGGGAGGTATTTTTAGAATTCTTCCGGGCCGAGATGATTCGGAAAATTTTGAAACTTTTTTTGAGACCAAACACCAAATGTCGGGCAAATTATTGAGTGAACAATTTGGTTTTAACCATCAAATAGTTGATGAAAAAAAAGGTCTTGAAAATGCCCTTAAGGAGTTCTTTTTGCCTTCTCAATTTCCAAAAGTACTTGAAGTAAGCACCCCGAGATTATTGAATAACAAAATTTTGCTCGGTTATTTTGATTTTATATCTTAGGCTAAATATTAACCAATAATCATTTAGACACTAACTATTATGAGCAAGAGAGACGATTTAATTGCTAAGTACGCAGCAGACATCAAAGACAAGTTTGGCGAAGCCCCCGACATGGATCTTTTGACAAAAGTAACTGTAGGTCTAGGGCCTGCAATCTATAATATCGATGCTTCAAAAGTTTCTGGTGGCGATGAAAAAGAGCTTGAAACTGTAAAGAAAAACTATCTTATCAAGAAGCTTGGTATGTCAGATAGCCCAGAATTGATGGATGCAGTTAAGAGTGTATTGGAGAAATATGGTTCTTCTAACAAGAATAAGCACAGAGCTGTAGTTTATTACATGTTATGCAAGCATTTCAATAAAGCTTCTATTTACGCATAGTAGATTTATAATAGTATAACTAAAACCGGCCTTACTTCGTATGGCCGGTTTTTTTATACCCCGAATTTTAAATTACATTTGCCAAATGATAGAATTGGGCAATTACAATGAGCTGGAAGTCTTGAGAGACACCAGTGTCGGACTCTTTTTAGGTAGTGAGGGAGGGGCCGAAATACTTCTTCCAAATAAGTACGTACCTGAAAAAGCCGAAATAGGTGATATGATTCGAGTTTTCTGCTATCTTGATCATGAAGAAAGGCCCATAGCCACTACTTTGACGCCAACCGTATTAAGAAATAGGTTTGGATTTTTGAAAGTGGTAGAAGTCAATAAGATAGGAGCTTTTCTAGATTGGGGGCTTGAAAAACATCTATTGGTACCCTTCAGTGAACAGCGAGATAAAATGAAAGAGGGGCAGTGGTATGTCGTTCATTGTTATATGGATGATATCTCGTTTCGATTGGTAGCTTCGAACAAACTGAATAAGTTCTTGGATAATGAGAACCTCACCATCAACGAAAGGGATGAGGTGGATCTCTTGTTCACCCGATTGACGGACCTCGGTTGGGAGGTAATCATCAATGATACCCATAAAGGTCTGGTATATAGCAATGAAATATTCAAAGATGTTTCAGTAGGTGATAGAACCAAAGGGTATGTCAAAAAAATTCGCCCTGACCATAAAATAGATATTTCTCTTCAACCATTGGGTGAAAGTGTTCTTGAACCCACGGCAGAGGCAATTTATAAGAAACTGTTAGATAATGGTGGTTTCTTGGCATTACATGATAAATCGGATCCCCTTGAAATAAAAAGGGAACTGCAAATGAGCAAGAAAACCTTTAAAAAGGGCGTGGGAACACTTTATAAAGCCCGTAAAATCGATATTGTAGAGAATGGTATCAAGGCGATTTGAAATTAATTCAGCAAGTAATTTATTTTAGGATGTTGCTAATCAGCCGATTAAAATAGAACTACGCATCATCATTTCGAAATTTGACCACAAAAAACTTTATTTTTGCAACATTCAAATAGTGTATTTCATCGATCTTTAGCTATTTTGGTTAACTTTAACGAAGAAACCCCGTAAAACTTATTGTTATATGCCATTTATAGAAGAAAGCGATCTCTTAGAATTGCATAAGGATATAGATAAAGCCCAAATCATTAATGAACGTCTTCTTGACCAGATAAAGTTCAAGAACAGAGAAATAAAAAGAAGCAAACTTCAGCGTAATGTTTTTGCTGGCTTCACGGGTTTGTTTTTAATCGGGGCACTTATCGTTTTTTCATTTACGGCAGGCAGAAGCGTATCGCATAACTACGAGAGCCCAAGTAACCTACTTGTTTCAATCGATAGTTTAGATGCCATAAAGTCAAGAATAGACAATCTAAAACAACAGAACGAAGAACTGAGTTTAGTAAGGGAGTTTTATTTGGCCAAAAAGTTTCTTGAAAAGGAGAAGATATATTCGGTTCAAATCAAATCGTTCGTTGAGAATAATATGACCTTGGCGTCTGAAGCGTTGACCAACACGATGTTTGTAAAGGCCAACCCATTTTATTCTTATTCACTTGGTAATTTTGAAACGCTTGAAGAGGCCAGAACTTTCAGAAACCAATTGGTAGATTTAGGTTTTTCAGATGCGTTTGTGGCCTCATACAAAGATGGTAAAAGAGTACAAATAGAAGACCCTAACTAGTTTTGACAAAATTTAAGGCCTGGGTCGGGGCGGCCCGTTTACGTACGCTTCCTTTATCAGTTTCGGGTATTTTGGTGGGCACGGCTTTGGCATGTTATGATGGCCAATTTAATAGTGAGATACTTCTTTTGGCACTTTTGACGACGGTAGCGTTTCAGGTCACTTCCAATTTTGCGAACGATTATGGTGATGGTGTCAAGGGAACTGATAATGAAGACCGAATAGGTCCGCAGCGCGCTTTACAAAGTGGAGTTTTAAAAAGAAAAGAGCTGAAGAAAGGTATAATTATATCAATGGTAATTGATTTTATACTGGTCATTCGGCTTATTTATGTAGCTTTCGGATTTGAAAAAATGCTCTACCCATTAATTTTTTTGGTTTTGGGTGTTTTGAGTATTTGGGCAGCAATTAAATATACGGTAGGGCGCTCAGCATATGGTTATAGAGGTTTGGGAGACCTATTTGTTTTTCTGTTTTTTGGTCTTTTGGCAGTTTTAGGATCAATGTTTTTGTACACTAAGCATCTTACTGTTTTGGCCCTTTTACCGGCCATTGCAATAGGAGCATTAAGCACGGGAGTTTTGAACCTAAATAATCTAAGGGATTTTAATTCTGACCGAAAAGCCAACAAAAAGACTTTGGTGGTCAATATCGGCTTCAATAATGGCAAAAAATATCATTATGGCCTGTTGTTGTCGGCATTTGTCAGTATTATAACGTATAGTTTTATTTCATTTGAAGGGTGGTATGTAATGTTGCCTCTTTTGGCTTTCATTCCGATATTTATTCATCTGGGTAAGGTTTACCAAACCAATGAACCACGGCTGTTTGACCCCGAATTAAAAAAACTTGCGCTGAGTACCTTTCTTTTAGCGGTTTTGCTTTACGCTAATTGTAATATTTTTTTGTAAATTTAATCTATAAACCTACTAAATACTACCCACCTTGGAACAGCCCATTAAAATACTCATTGTAGAGGACAATGTAATCATCGCCGATGATATGCAATCAATGCTTGAGGAAATCGGATATGAGATTGTCGATAACGTTATCGTTTACGAGCAGGCAGAAGAAGTTTTGAAAAACCAACATGTCGATTTAGTTTTGATAGACATCATTCTTGCCTCTGATAAAACAGGAATCGACTTAGGTAAGCATATCAGGGAAAATTATGACATTCCCTTCATCTTCGTAACCTCTAACTCTGACAGGGCCACCGTAGAGAATGCCAAAACTGTAAAGCCTAACGGCTATTTGGTAAAGCCTTTTGAACAGCAAGATTTGTACACCTCAATCGAGATTGCACTTTCAAATTTCACCAGGTCTGGTAAAACATCAGCACCTGCCTCAGAAAACAATGAAGATGTTCCGATGAGCAATACGGTCTTAAAAGACTCCATTTTCGTCAAGAAACAACATCTCTACTATCGTATTCAATTTAGCGACATCATGTTCATTAAAGCTGATAATGTTTATTTAGAGGTGAATACAATCGATAAAAAGTTCTTGGTCCGTTCTCCTTTAAAAGATTATTTAGAGAAATTGCCCAAGAACCAGTTCTATAGAGCGCACAAATCATACATCGTTAATGTTGATCATATAGATGCGATCAACTCGAAAGATATTATGATCAAGGATACATTGATACCGATTTCGAAAGATTTCAAAGAGTTCATTATATCAGCAATGAATTCTTAAAAATAAAATCAAAGATTGCTTAAAAGGGATGCCATTCGCATCCCTTTTTTCGTATTAACACTTTTCACAACAGGTTTGGCCATTTACACAACAATAGTTTTAAATACTGACTAAATGGTGATACTTTAGCATCATAATAATTGACGTAACAGTCGATACCTTCAGAATTAATTTTTTCATTTTCATATAGTGTTCTCGTAAAAGAGCCTATCCTAACGGATCAGGCTCTTTTTAATTTCATCAAGCTTCCTAAAGTTTTAAAATCCAAAAAATAGGTTCTTAAATTACCTTGACAACTCATTTTTGCTGTTGACAACAGAAACAATAGCTTTCACAACAATGTTCCTTTTGGTGACAATAACATATTATATTTTTGAGGCTCAGGGGCAAATCCTTTTTTTAAAGGACATCTTAGATACCGAAATGGGGCGATTAATGGTAGATGACGGTACTAACTTTCCCGAGTTGTAAGTAATCAATTCTATACTATATCCATTTAAGATTTAGTATTTTAAAAGAAATTTACCATAACCATTAATTTTGTAAAGCATCTTTATATTTTTGCCACGCCTAAAGCTTACCGAGCTTTGGCAATTCGGCTCTATTCAGAAGCTTAAGTAGATCTGAGTTACCTTTTCCAACCATGAAGAAAATTAGCAGAAAAACATTTTTGGTCATAGCAGTTATGCTGCTATTCTTTTCTGGCTATGGGCAGTCTGCGAATGCTACGGATCAAAGCCTTTTTCATCAGTTTCAAGAGTTGGCTACGACAGACGAAAAAATGGCCTTCTTTTTCAATGAAGAGGATCTTTACAGAGAAAACTCTACCTACGACTGGCTTGAGCTTATAACTATCAACCTTAACGCGGCCATCAAAAACGATGACCAAGACGATATTAAAAGATTTCAGCTTATGCAAGCTCGTATCTTTTACGATTTAGGTGATTATGATAAGAGTTTGGCAATTACCAAAGAGTTGATGGAGCAAATCGAGGATCTTGATATTTATCTTGCCTCTAAGCTTCTTGACCTGATGGATGATAACTACGGTCAGCTCACTATGTACCCGGAACAAATAGATATTCGCGAAAAAAAGCGTGAAATGGGTATTATGGAGAGTGTTGCTTTTTATGATATCTACTCTAATCTGGGCATGTACCGAAAGGCAATGGACGATTATATCGCCAATGTAAAAAAGAACATCGAAGAAGATGATTTTTTTGGTCAAGCCGACTATTACAACCACTTGGGCAATTTTTTAAGGCTAGACGGTTCTACACCAACTGCGTTAAGCTATTATAAAAAGGCGAAAGGTTATATTGATGTATATCTGGAAAGTGTAACCCGCAGAAAGTCTGAAAAAATGCTGGCCGATTCAGATCTTTTAAAAGGTGTGATTGAAGGAAACATCGGTAAGTGCCATGTTGACCTCAAACAGTACGAAGAAGCCATTCCGTTTTTGGAAAGTGGAATCAAAAAAATAAAAGAAAATAGCGATAGGGCCTATTCATCTGAGATTACTGAAAATAGTTTGGCTATTTCAGAATGTTATCTTCAGTTGAAGAATTATGAAAAGGCGACAGATTACTTGAGTGACAACCTTCAGACAAGTACAACCGAGAATCTTCTTAAGAAAAACCGTTTGTTGTCGCTTTATTACGAGCTTACTCAAGACTACAAGAACTCTTCCCATTACCTTAGAAGGGAAATACGTATTAGGGATTCTATAAGCGAGAACGAATCGCAGCTTAGACAACAGCAGCTATCTACTGTAATGATGCAGAATTTAAAGTATTCTCAAGATATGGTAGCGGAGCAAAAGCTGGCTTTAGAAAAGCAGAGAACTGAAAACCTTGAAAAAGACAAACGAAATAGTTTGGTTCTAATTTCTCTATTGTTCACGTTACTTGGTTTTGCGGGGCTTGTTTACGCTTACCTAAAGAGTATCAAAAACCAAAGATTGATCGCAGAGCAAAAATATATTATTGAAAACTCGTTAGTTGAAAAAGACTCGTTATTGAAAGAGATTCACCACAGGGTGAAAAACAATCTTCAAATGGTTTCGAGCTTATTGAGCCTTCAAACCAAAAATACTAGGAGTAAGGCAGCTATTGAAGCCCTTGAAGAGGGTAAGAGTAGGGTAAAGGCCATGGCCTTGATACATCAAAAGCTTTACCAGAACGAAGATCTTTCCGTAATCGAAATGCAGAGTTATATCGAAAGCTTGATAAACAGTGTACAGTCTGTTTATAAGAAAGGCGGGCACAATATCAATATTACGGTAGATGCCGAAGGTGTCGAACTTGATATAGACAGGGCTATACCATTCGGTCTAATGCTCAATGAGCTTGTTTCCAATTCGTTCAAATATGCTTTTCCTCATGGGGATGAGAATGGAAAAATTTACATCCATATAAGAAAAACAGGAGAACAAGAAGGCTATTTTGAATATGCAGATAATGGTGTGGGGCTGCCCGAAGACTCTGAGGAACGCGCTAATACATCAATGGGTATTCGCCTAATGAACAGATTGGCCAATCAGCTACAGACAACACTGAACATTGATCGCCATGCCGAAGATGGTGTGCGCTACTGGTTCAATTTTAAATAGAGGCAGTTATAATTTATTAGTTTCTTCTGAAAAACATTTACCTGCACAGTAATCTGCCTTTATATAGCTAAATTTGCTTCCGTAAATGGAAGCAACCTACAAGAAATACACCCTTCAGTTCAAAAGGCCCAGTGGAACTTCCCGTGGTGTACTTACCCAAAAGGAAACGTGGTTTATCATTCTTAAAGAAAATAATCGTGTTGGTATCGGCGAATGTGGTATCCTGAGAGGATTAAGCTTTGATGATGTACCTGGTTATGAAGACCAACTAAAGTGGGTTTGCAACAATATTCAATTTGGGCTAGACCATCTTTACGAGACTTTATATAAGTTCCCAAGTATACAATTTGGCCTTGAACAGGCATTTATTTCCTTGAGTTCCTCAAATCCTTTTCATCTTTTTTCTTCTGATTTTATTTTACAAAAAAGGCCTATTTCAATCAACGGCCTTATTTGGATGGGTGATGAAGGCTTTATGCACGAACAAATCGCCCATAAGATAGATGAGGGTTTCCGGTGCATTAAAATGAAAATCGGAGCTATCGATTTTGAAACAGAAATAGCATTATTAAAATCCATAAGAAATAAATTTGGCCCTTCTGAAATAGAGTTGCGTGTAGATGCCAATGGCGCTTTCTCTCCAACAGATGCCTTGGAAAAATTAAAACGGCTATCCGAATTTCAAATTCATTCTATTGAACAGCCAATAAAACCTAAACAACATAAGGCTATGAGCGGTTTATGTAAGCACTCTCCAATTCCCATAGCATTAGACGAAGAGTTGATTGGCATTTTAGATGTAACGGAAAAGGAAAAATTGCTACAAACCATTAAGCCTCAATATATTATTCTAAAACCTAGCTTGGTAGGAGGTTTCAGGGGAAGCCAAGAATGGATCAATTTGGCCGAACAAATGGGAATCGGTTGGTGGATTACCAGTGCCCTCGAAAGCAATATTGGTTTGAACGCTATAGCACAATGGACGTATACATTGGCCAGCGCAATGCCGCAAGGTCTTGGTACCGGCTCTCTGTATACCAATAATTTTGAAAGCCCTTTGGTGGTCAGGCAAGGTGAACTTATTTATGATAATGCCTTAAATTGGCAAGATGACTTAATACAAGAATTATGTACATAGAACAAGGTTATAAAGGATCTTTAGGCATCTGGAAATATTGGATCATACCTTTAGGTTTTTTGGGTCTTATGGTATTCAACTATATATCAACCTTAATGACGCCCGTGCCGGTGGAAGATGTTATGCAGGGCTTAATAGAACAGTTCGGTTCCAATAAGGTAACCATAATATTATTGGCTCCGTTGGCCATCGGTTTGTTTGTTGTTTTAGGTTGGACCAAGTTGGTTCATGAACAATCAATAACTTCACTAACCACAAGCCGACCTAAGATTGATTGGGGTCGTGTACTTTTTTCATTTGTTTTGTGGGGAAGTATCACGGCGGCAATGACGATGACCTGGGTGTTTCTTTCACCAGAGAACTATGTTTTCAATTTTCAGTTAAAACCCTTCTTAATACTGGCAGCCATAACTATCATCTTAATTCCGCTTCAAAGTAGTTTTGAAGAATACCTATTTCGGGGGCATATGATGCAGGGTTTGGGCATAATGGCTAAGAATCGATGGGTACCCTTAGTCCTAACTTCTGTTCTTTTCGGACTGTTACACCTTGGGAATCCTGAGGTAGGCAAATTGGGCTACGGTATCATGATATTTTATATCGGAACAGGTTTTTTTCTGGGAATAATGACATTAATGGATGAAGGGCTAGAACTTGCCCTGGGGTTTCATGCAGCCAATAACTTGATAACAGCTCTCTTAGTTACCGCTGACTGGACAGCCTTTCAAACCAACTCGGTGTATAGGGATATTTCGGAACCAACCTTAAGTTGGGATGCTTTTCTACCGGTATTTGTCATATTTCCAATCATTTTGTTCATCATGTCAAAAAAATACAATTGGACCAATTGGAAGCAGCGCCTGACCGGTAAAGTTTTAACCGAGGAAGAATTTTTCGCAAAAGATGTAAATGGGCAATAAACGAAAAGTTCATAAGAATTTTAAATTGCAAGGAGTCTCATGCAATGATATCGATTTGCATGAAATAGCCTATTCTTTGGTAAAGGAGGGTGATAACTCTGAAAAGGCTATAGGTGATTTTATTCTTGATTGGTTAGATGATAAGCCTTTTATCAAAGTAAGTACTTCGGGATCTACAGGCGCACCTAAGCAGATTTCAATCCTTAAAAAGTTCATGGCCAACTCTGCGAAGGCTACAGGCAATTTTTTTGGTTTAAAGGAAAACACTACAGCGTTGCTGTGTTTGCCGTGCAATTATATTGCTGGTAAAATGATGTTGGTCAGGGCTATGGTCTTGGGCTGGCATTTAGACTATATTGAGCCAAGTGCTTCATTACATATTCCATCCGATAGGGTTTATGATTTTTCAGCGATGGTTCCCCTTCAGGTTCAGAATTCCTTAAATGAATTATCTTCAATAAATACTTTAATTGTTGGTGGAGCACCATTTTCATCAAGCTTAAAAAAGAAATTGGTTTCGAACGATGTCTCTACCAAAGTGTATGAAACTTATGGAATGACGGAGACGGTGACCCATGTTGCACTTAAAAAAGTACACCCCATTGATCAGGTCGAGTATTTTCGAACCTTACCGGATGTAGACATCCGAATAGATGAAAGGGATTGTTTGGTGATAAATGCACCCAAGATTAGTGCAAACGAGGTGGTTACCAATGATATCGTTTTATTAATTTCAAACAATGAATTCGAATGGTTAGGGCGGTTTGATAACGTAGTTAATTCGGGCGGTGTCAAATTATTCCCAGAACAAATAGAGGCCAAGCTCGCTGAAGTTATCGAGTCACGTTTCTTTGTGACCGGTTTACCCGATGAAAATCTAGGGCAAAAACTAGTTTTGTTGATAGAAGGAGACCCCAAATTAGAGCGGATTCGACAAAAGATAGAGAACCTCAAAGTTCTTGATCGATTCGAACGACCAAAAGAAATATACTTTCTCAAAAAATTCACTGAAACCTCCAGTGGAAAAGTACAAAGACAGCAAACTTTAGATCAACTGGCTATTTAAGCTTTATGGTCTTATACCTGAATGACACCTAGGTTAAAATCTTTGGTGATAGGGGCATGGTTAGCTGCTTCGATACCCATAGAAATCCATTTTCTGGTATCTAGGGGATCAATAATGGCATCCGTCCATAATCGTGCAGCTGCGTAATAGGGAGAAACTTGATCGTCATATCTATCTTTTATTTTGTTGAACAATTCCTGCTCCTTTTCTTCCGTAATTGTTTCTCCTTTCTTCTTTAAAGAGGCTTTCTCTATTTGCAAGAGCACTTTTGCGGCCGAATTTCCTCCCATCACCGCTAATTCTGCGCTTGGCCATGCAACGATTAAACGAGGGTCATAAGCTTTACCGCACATCGCGTAGTTTCCGGCGCCATAACTGTTTCCTATCACAACAGTAAATTTAGGCACAACGGAATTACTGACGGCATTGACCATCTTTGCACCATCTTTAATAATGCCGCCGTGTTCACTTTTACTTCCGACCATAAACCCGGTAACATCCTGTAAAAAGACCAGTGGAATTTTTTTCTGGTTGCAATTGGCTATAAACCTAGTGGCCTTATCCGCTGAATCTGAATAAATAACACCGCCGAATTGCATTTCACCCTTCTTGGTTTTGACTACCTTTCTTTGGTTGGCTACTATTCCGACTGCCCAACCATCGATTCTTGCATAACCCGTTAAGATAGTCCTGCCATAACCTTCTTTATATTCTTCAAAATCTGAATCATCGACAAGTCTCTTGATGATTTCCAACATGTCATATTGGTCGGTTCTGGAGGCAGGTAAAAGTCCAAAAACGTCATCGGGCTTTTCTCTGGGCTTAACAGCTTTCTTTCTACTGTAACCGGCAAGCTCAAAATCACCCATCTTATCCATAATGCTTTTAATTTTGTTTAAAGCATCGGAGTCGTTTTTGGCTTTATAGTCAGTTACACCACTTATTTCACAGTGTGTCGTAGCCCCACCCAAAGTTTCATTATCAATATTTTCGCCAATGGCAGCCTTCACTAAATAGCTACCTGCCAGAAATATACTGCCCGTCTGGTCAACAATGAGCGCTTCATCGCTCATTATCGGTAAATAGGCACCTCCGGCCACACAACTGCCCATGACGGCGGCTATCTGGGTAATGCCCATACTGCTCATAACGGCATTGTTTCTGAAAATGCGGCCAAAATGTTCTTTATCAGGAAAAATCTCATCTTGAAGGGGCAAGTAGACCCCTGCGCTATCAACCAAATATATTATGGGCAATCTGTTCTCAATAGCTATTTCTTGAGCGCGTAAATTCTTTTTGCCAGTTATAGGAAACCAAGCCCCGGCCTTAACGGTAGCATCATTTGCTACAACTATGCATTGCTTGCCCGACACATATCCGATTTTAATGACAACCCCACCAGATGGGCAACCTCCATGCTCTTTATACATGCCTTCACCGGCAAATGCACCAATTTCTATACTTTCCGTTCCTTGGTCCAATAAATAATCGATTCGTTCGCGGGCGGTCATTTTGCCTTGGGAGTGTTGCTTCTCTATTCGGGATTTTCCGCCTCCTAGTTTTACGGTTGAAAGGCGTTTTTTTAGTTCAGAAAGTAAAAGTTTATTGTGGTCTTCGTTTTTGTTGAATTTAAGATCCATAAAAGTGCATTCTTTTGATAGGCTAAAGATACGGAGTAAAATTCATTACATTTGGTCAAATCAAGATTACATAATGGCTGATAAAATAAGATGGGGCATCGTTGGCCCTGGCAGAATTGCACATAGTTTTGCAAAAGATTTAAGTTTGGTAGAAGGAGGGAAATTGACCGCAGTAGCCTCAAGAAACCTGCAAAGGGCCCAAGAATTTGCCAACGAATATGGGGCTGAATACAGTTTTGGGTCATACGAAGAACTCTTCGATTCAGATGTGGTAGATGTGCTATATATCGCTACTCCGCACACCTCACATTGCGAACTTTCGATAGCTGCAATGGAAAAAGGAAAAAATGTGCTCTGTGAAAAACCAATGGGGCTCAATTCCCATGAAGTTGGTCAAATGGTCGATTCGGCTAAGAAGAACAACGTTTTTTTAATGGAAGCCCTTTGGAGCCGTTTCAACCCATCTATTCTTAAAGTGAAAGAAATAGTAGAGAAAGGTACACTGGGCGAAATTGCGTATCTCAACGCTAATTTCGGTTTTTATGCTTTAGACCGCGATGAAGAACATCGCCTATTGAATCCGAATTTGGCAGGCGGTTCTTTGTTGGATATTGGTATTTATCCCATTTTTCTGGCCTATTTGATTTTGGGAAAACCAGAAACCATAAAAGCCATGTCTAAATTTCATTCAACGGGAGTTGAGGCTCAGACCGCTATGATTTTTGATTACCCTTTTGCACAAGCAGTGTTAACAAGTGGCTTGCGTTCCAAAATATCGATGAAAGCCGAAATAGCGGGTAGTAAAGGTTCGGCCTATTTGCAAGAGAGATGGCACGAAACACAGGGATATTCTTTTGAACTTAATGGAGAGGAGCAGGCAGTCGATTTACCGACCAAAGGCATTGGGTATTCCCATGAGATTGAAGAAGTGCATCGTTGTTTGCAAGAAGGTAAATTACAAAGTGATAAATGGAGCTTACAGAATAGTTTAGATTTGGTCGGCCTGTTGGATGAAGTGAGAAAAATAACGGGTGTCACTTTTCCTAATGAGTGAATGAATTCCCTAAAATAGCTTATGGAATAAGGATTTACTACAAAAATTACGATATTTGCAGTTACCTTTAAATCTAACCTAAAATTTTATGGGAATGAATAAAAATACCGTACTGGCATGGGCCACCTTTATCATGATTGTAGTAGGATTGGCCTTGATTGCATTAGGGGCTTTCAGATATGATGAGGTCGCCGGATGGGGTTTCGCCTCGGTCGGTATCGGTTTTTTTGCAATCGCATGGGTATTTAATGCCCTTAAGGGTCGTGTATAAGACCCTGACTTCTACTTTTAATAATTTCAGTCTTAGTAAATAATAACACTAATCAATTGCTATAATGTCTGACGATAAGAAAGTTATCTTTTCAATGTCCGGGGTTACCAAAACGTATAAAAATGCGAATACCCCAGTACTCAAGAACATATATTTAAGTTTCTTCTACGGTGCTAAAATTGGTATTCTAGGTCTTAATGGATCGGGTAAATCTACACTATTAAAAATTATTGCCGGTGTAGATAAGAATTATCAAGGAGATGTAGTTTTTTCGCCAGGGTATAAAGTAGGGTATCTTGAGCAAGAGCCCGAGCTTGATGAAAACAAAACGGTTTTAGAGATTGTAAAAGAAGGTGTTGCCGAAACCGTGGCCGTTCTTGACGAGTACAATAAGATCAACGATATGTTCGGTTTGCCCGAGGTGTACGAAGATGCCGATAAAATGCAGAAGTTGATGGATAAGCAAGCGGAGCTTCAAGATAAAATAGATGCATCAAATGCTTGGGAATTAGACACCAAGCTTGAAATCGCTATGGATGCCCTGCGTACCCCAGAGCCCGATAAGAAAATAGGTGTACTTTCAGGAGGGGAAAGAAGAAGGGTGGCTCTTTGTCGTTTACTACTTCAAGAACCTGAAATATTGTTGCTTGATGAGCCTACCAACCACTTAGATGCCGAATCTGTTCACTGGTTGGAGCATCATTTGGCGCAGTATAAGGGTACGGTAATAGCAGTGACCCACGACCGTTACTTCTTGGATAATGTAGCAGGGTGGATCCTTGAACTTGATAGGGGGGAAGGCATACCATGGAAGGGCAATTATTCGAGTTGGCTAGACCAGAAAGCCAAACGTTTGGAACAAGAGAGCAAGTCTGCTTCTAAAAGACAAAAAACATTGGAGCGAGAGCTTGAGTGGGTTCGTCAGGGTGCCAAAGGTCGCCAAACAAAGCAAAAGGCCCGTTTGAAGAATTACGACAAATTGATGAGTCAAGACCAAAAGCAACTTGATGAAAAACTTGAAATTTATATTCCTAATGGTCCGCGTTTAGGCACCAACGTCTTGGAGGCAAGTGGCGTCAGTAAAGCTTATGGAGACAAACTACTTTACGAAGAGCTGAATTTTAAACTTCCGCAGGCTGGTATTGTGGGCGTTATAGGGCCTAATGGTGCTGGTAAAACGACGATTTTTAGAATGATAATGGGTGAAGAGCAACCGGATAAAGGTACTTTTACCGTTGGCGAGACCGCAAAAATCGCTTATGTAGACCAAAGCCATAGTAATATCGATACCGATAAAACTATTTGGCAGAACTTTAGTGACGAACAAGAATTAGTTATGATGGGCGGTCGTCAGGTAAATTCAAGGGCCTATCTAAGTCGTTTTAATTTCTCTGGAAGTGAGCAGAACAAAAAGGTAAGTATGCTTTCCGGTGGTGAGAGAAATAGGTTGCACCTGGCGATGACCTTGAAGGAAGAGGGTAACGTATTGCTTTTAGATGAGCCTACCAATGATTTAGATGTCAACACCCTAAGAGCGTTGGAAGAAGGTTTGGAAAATTTTGCGGGTTGCGCCGTGGTCATATCTCACGACCGCTGGTTCCTAGATAGAATATGTACCCACATCTTAGCATTTGAGGGCGACTCTCAAGTTTATTTCTTTGAGGGTTCTTTCTCCGATTATGAAGAGAACAAGAAAAAACGTCTGGGTACGGATATTATGCCCAAACGAATCAAATACAAGAAGTTAATTCGATAATAAAAAAGGCCGGTTTTTAAACCGGCCTTTTTTATTAGTAATCTTCGTTGGGGTACCAGTCTAGCTGAACCACTTCAATATCTGAATTTTTTTCGTTTACAATCTTTTTGAACTTACTGACATCGCTCACATCAGGGTTACCTCTAAAGTGATAGGGGTATACTTGTTTCGGTGCAAATGCCAAAACACCATCAGCAGCACTTTCTGGGGTCATAGTATACGGCAGATTCATACATACGAAGGCCTTGTCAATATTTTCTAGGCTTCTCATCTCGGGAATATCTTCTGTATCTCCCGAAAAATAAACTCTTTGATTACCTAACGTTAGAACGTAGCCATTGCCTCTACCTTTTTCATGAAATTGTTTTGCTTCTTCCCTAAGGTTGTACATCGGTATAGCTTCAACTGTAATGCCAAACCTTTCTTTGCTTTCACCGTTATTGAGAACATCGATTTGTGTAGTGAATTTTTCAGGCATTTTATCGGCTGCTGCCTGCGGCATGATAATTTTGGCCTTTTTAGTGTCCAACGCTTCCAGTGTCTCAACATTCAGGTGGTCTCCATGAATATCGGTAACCAGTATTAAGTCGGCAAGCTTTTGATCCTTGAAGGCCTCTGCACCTCCTACGGGGTCGATATAAATAACCTTATCTTTCCATTCCAAAACAGCTGTAGCATGTTCAATGGGAATTATCTTAACGTCAGTGGAAGTTTCATTTTTTTCGGGTTCTTCCATGGCAGTCTCTTCCATACTTTCCGTTTCTGCTTTCTTGGTTTGCTCCTTGCAGGCAACAAGACTGATGATGGCAAGAAAAACTAGTTGAAGTGTTAGTTTTTTCATTTTCGATATTTTAAAGTTCTATAAATCTTGAAATAGCATCCGATTTAGATGCTTAATAAAATTACAAGTACATCTTTAATTCTAAGGGTTTTAAAGAAAATTATTTTATTCCAATTTGTTTTTATTTCTGAACAGAATTAAGATATAGATGAAATTAATTTATGGAGGCAAGTTAACTTTCTGTCATTTAATCATATAGGTCTGATTAAATTAAGCTAAGAATTGGTCGTAGAAGTGATGCGAAGGGTTCTAGAGGGTCACTTTTCCCTATAAGGATAATCTTTCATTTTTTTAAGACAAAAAATCTAAAATATAAATCTTAACGTATATAGAAACGATACAAACAAACAGAATTAAAGAAATTAATTTAAACATTATGACTGAAACAAAAAGTAACAACGGATTAAAGGTTCTGGCAGGCCTTTTGGGTGTGGTACTGTTAGGTACTATCATCTATACTGTTAGCCTTTATCAGGAAAAGAAGAAGAATGAGGCAGCCTTGACCGAGCAGAAGCAGTTGGTAGTTGAGGATCTGAACAGTCTGAAATCTGAATACGACAAAGCTATTTTAGAAAGCAATGCCACCAATGAAGAATTGGTGTCTGCCCGAGATAATATTGCGAAGTACATCGACTCTGTAAAGAGTATGAAGGCCGACCTTGCTACATTATCTAGATTTAGAAGACAGGTAAACGTGCTAAAGCAAGAAAGAGAGCAGCTTTTAAAGCAAGTTGACTCTTTGACCAAAAGTAACACTTTGATTGCTATGCAAAGGGATAGTACTTATTCAGAGTTGGAGAAACAGACTATGTTCAATGACTCTTTGGTAGTACAGAATACGCAATTGGCCGATGTAGTTGAGAAAGGTTCTGCATTAAATCTTTCAAAATTCAATGTAGACGCCGTTAAGGAGCGAAACAATGGTAAATTGGTATCTACGGCACGCGCTAAAAGAACCGATAAATTTAAAATTTGTTTTACTGTAGCTGATAACGTTATTTCTGAAGCTGGAGATAGAGAATTTTTTATCGAAGTGCTAGACCCTCAAGGAAATATTTTAGGGGAAAGCTACTCTAAATCGAACGATTCAGGCGCTTCTATTACCTACAGTAAAGGAACGAGCTTCTATTACGAGAACAAAGCCTTAGACGTTTGTGATTATATCAACAAGCCTGCAGGCGATTTTCAAGAAGGTAACTACATGGTAAATGTATATGACGACAGATTAAAACTGTTAGGTACCTCAAAATTCACTTTGAAATAAAAGGGTCTTACAATAACAAACACTATCCATTAAGTATTAAAGGGGAAATCATCGATTTCCCCTTTTTACTTTTATTATTTAAGACTTCCTACCATATCTTCAGGTTTCACCCATTCATCGTATTCTTCAGCTGTTACGTAGCCGAGATTGATGGCCTCTTCTTTAAGGGTGGTTCCATTGGCATGGGCCGTATTGGCAATTTCAGCTGCTTTATAGTAACCAATTTTGGTGTTCAACGCGGTTACGAGCATTAGCGAGTTATTAAGTAATTGCTTGATAACTTTATGGTTGGGTTCTATACCAGCGGCACAATTCTCTTCAAAACTTACGCAAGCATCTCCAAGTAATTGTGCAGATTGCAAAATATTGGCTGCCATCATAGGCTTGAAAACGTTTAGTTCATAGTGACCTTGTGTGCCACCGACCGATATGGCCACATCGTTACCCATTACTTGGGCACATACCATGGTAAGCGCTTCACATTGGGTAGGGTTTACTTTTCCAGGCATGATAGAACTACCAGGCTCATTTGCTGGAATAATAATTTCACCTATACCGGATCGAGGTCCTGAGGCCATCATTCGAATATCATTGGCAATTTTGTTCAAAGAAACGGCCAATTGTTTTAGGGCTCCATGACTTTCTACGATGGCATCATGGGCGGCTAAGGCTTCAAATTTATTTTCGGCTGTTTTAAAGGGTAATCCTGAAAATTCGGCTATGTATTTTGCTACCAAAACGTCATAACCCTTTGGGGTGTTCAGTCCTGTACCAACAGCGGTTCCGCCAAGAGCAAGTTCACTAAGGTGCTCCAAGGTGTTTTTAAGCGCCTTGATTCCGTGATCCAATTGTGATACATACCCAGAAAACTCTTGCCCTAAGGTGAGGGGAGTGGCATCCATTAAGTGGGTTCGGCCAATTTTTACCACATTGTTAAACTCCTTTGCCTTTTTATCCAAAGTGTTTCTTAACTGCTCAACACCTGGTATGGTGGTTTCAACAATCTTTTTATAGGCCGCAATATGCATTCCGGTCGGGAAAGTGTCATTTGAAGATTGTGATTTGTTTACGTCATCATTAGGTTGAATAGTCTTTTCGCCTTCCCCGATTTTCTTCCCGGCAATTTCATGGGCCCTATTCGCAACAACCTCATTAACGTTCATATTGCTTTGTGTACCTGAACCGGTCTGCCAGATAACCAAAGGAAATTGGTCATCGTGCTTTCCTTCTAAAATTTCATCACATACTTGAGCAATTAGGTCTCGCTTTTCTTCCGAAAGTACATTCAATTCGTGATTGGTATAAGCCGCAGCTTTTTTTAAATAGGCAAAGCCATAAACTACCTCTAAGGGCATTGAAGCGGCGGTACCAATTTTAAAATTATTTCTTGAACGCTCGGTTTGTGCGCCCCAATATTTGTCTGATGGAACCTTTACTTCGCCCATCGTATCTTTTTCTATTCTAAAGCTCATTATAATGGAATTTTCATTAGTAAAAACAGAGAAAAACAAAGGTAGGACATAGCCTTTTTATATCCGCCGAGGGGTAGTGAAAAATTCATTTCTAACCTAGAATGTATTTTTTTTATTTTCCATTTGCAATTTTCACCCTTTCTCAAGTATCTTTGTGCATCAAAACGCATTAAATGGACTTTGAATTTAGCCAGTATCTAGGATTTTTAGCTTTTTTGACCATTCTTACCATCGGTTTTTGGTTGATGATTTTCTTATTGACCTTTGTAGTACCTTATTGGTTAGGAGGTAATATCATCGAATTATATAAGGAATGGAGAGATAAGAAAAAGGCTAAGAGAAGCGCTTAATTCATTTCAATATCATAAAACAAAAAGGGAGGCATTTGCCTCCCTTTTTTGTTTGCGTTGTAATGGTAGGTTTTAGAAACCTTCCTCATCATCTCCACCATTATAATCTCTACCGTTCTGTCTATCTCTCTTCTTTTGCTCGTTGATACGATAGATAAAAGAAAGCCTAATTTCGCGCTGTCTCCATTGAAATTCACTATCCTGCTCGTAAAAGTCAGTAGTGGTAAAACCGTTACGTTTTCTTGAATTCAAAAGGTCTTGTACGTTTAACGAAATAGTAGCTTTGTCATTCAATAAATCTTTGCTGAAAGCAAGGTTGATAGATAAAATACCGTTAGATCGACCCTGTACTTCATCAGAAGCCCCGCGATAGAAAGCGTTTGTCTGCCAATCAATTTTCCAAGGTAATTCTACTTTTGAGCTAAAACGCCCGAACCAGCTACTATTTGATTGGCTATAATTAACCCCGTTAAATTCACCATCAAGATTAAAGCTGAAGAAATTAACGCTACTATTCAATCGTAACCATTTGGTAGGATTGTAGAGTATGCCCAATTCGGCTCCTGTTCTGTCATTGGTCGCTAAATTGAAAGGTATGTTTCGTACCACTTCGACCTGTGAACCACCAGGGCCTGTAATAAATACTTGTTCTTGGACCCTTTGAAAGGCATCCGTTTCCCTTTGATAGTAAATAGAAGAGGTCAAGGTCACCTTTTCCCATCTTTTTAAATAACCTAAATCGAAGGCATTTGAAAAGGCAGGTGCCAAGTTGGGGTTACCCTGAAAGATATTTGTTCTACTGCTTCTAGAGGGGAATGGGTTTAAAAACCACCCTCTTGGCCTGTTGATCCTTCTGTTGTAACCTAAAGATACATTTTCCATTTCGTTGAACTCATATATGAAGTTAACGGTTGGAAAAAGGCCTGTGTAATTGTTATCAAAATCTGTATCAATAGGAAAAGAAAATTCTTCTTGAAGTTCTTCTTCGGTAAGTTGAGATTCAATTTTTCCCTTTAACTGGGTACTCTCCATTCGAAGCCCTAAAAGAAAATTGAAATCCCCGAATTTAGAACCGTATTGAGAGTACAGGGCATGTACGTTTTGCGTGTAGTCAAAAAGATTTGTTTGGTTAAGGTTAACTTCGAGATTGCCGGCATCATTTTCTTGAAGGAGGCGATAATCTGTGACTTCATTTTCGAAATTGCCACGATAGCCCGCTTCGAATTGAGAGCCTTTGCCAAACGGTAGTACGTAATCACTTTGTATCAAATATTCTTTCTGGTCTTCAATTGTTGAAGTCTCTTCACGGGGAATATTGATATCGGTATTTGAGGTATTGTTGTAACGAACGGGTTCATTGATATAACTATTGCCCGTCTCGGAGTCTACTGAGTATTGAAAATCGGCCGTTAACTGATGTCCGTCATCGTTAAATCTATTGATATAATTTAAAGAAATTTGATGGGTGTCATCTTCTTCCGTTTCTAATTCTCTACGGGTCGTGCCAACTTGCGGCGCATTATTCAAAAGATAATCGTTCACATTGGTATTTACATCTTCATCACTTCCTGTTCTGTAGAAATAAGACCCGGTTAAGGAAGATTTTTCGTTAAAGAAGTACTCCATGCCGATATTGGCGTTCAGACCGCGATCTAAACGATCAATATCTCTATCTTCAATATTTCTGTCATATGCTATACTATCAAGAAAAGCATCTTGTCTAGAGTTGAAATATCGTGTATCGAAAAAGCCATTTCCCGGCCCTTCTCGATATCGATAACCAATGGTGCTAAACAGGTTATACTTAGTGGTGCGCAAGTTGCCATTAACGGTAACACCGCCATTTGTGGGCACTCCGCCATACACATTAACCGACCCATTGAAACCTAGGGTCTTTTCTCTTTTCAGTACAATGTTTAAAATACCCGCTGTGCCCTCTGCATCGTATCGGGCCGATGGGCTCGTAATTACTTCTACTTTCTCTATGGCATCTGCCGGTAACTGTTGTAAGGCATCCGTTGAACCAAAACCGGCAAGGGCCGATGGTTTACCATTAATAAGAATTCTAACGTTTTCGTTCCCTCTTAAACTTATGCCTCCTTCAATATCAACATTAACAGAAGGAACGTTGTTCAAAGCATCACTAATGGTAGCACCGCTGGTCGTAATATCTTTACCTATGTTGTAGATTTTTTTATCAAGTCGAACTTCAACGGTAGTTTGTTCACCAACTACTTCGACACCCTCAAGTTCAGCTGCTGAAATTTCAAGGGAAATCGTACCCAAGTCAACAGATTCGTTAAAAGTAGATTGTGATACCTTGAAAGTTTTATACCCTATATATTCTATGGAAGCATTATAACGACCAGGAGCAACTTCAACGGAAAATTTTCCGTCGATATCGGTGATACCTCCGTTCACTTTAGCTGGGTCTTGAACGCTTTGAAGTACGAGCGTAGCATATTCAAGAGGCTGGCCTGTTTCTTTGTCAAGTACTGTTCCTGAGATTTTTATTGGTTCCCCTGCTTGTCCTTGAGGTCTTTCGGGGCGTTGGGAATAATTTTTTAAAGATACTAGAGCAAGGACAATCAGAAACAGTTTTTTCATTTTTGGTTTTTAGGTTTTAGTCTTCCGGTCTTTCCGTTTTTTCTCCCGTTTCTTGTCTTTTCGTGTTTTTTGAATTCCTTTCTTCTGCATTTCCACAAAACCTTCGTATTTCTCGAGTGGTAATCCGGCCTTCAACTCTTCGTCTTGAGCCTTGGTGATTTTTTCCATGCCTTCACGCATTTGTTCCGGAGTGAGTTCGAGAATTTGCATCTCGATACGTTTTTGAACATATTTCTTTAAAATAGAGCTCAATACCGCACTCTCGAACTCGTTCAGTTCTAAAGTTTCGGCAATTTTCGGCATCTCACCATCCACAATTTGCTCAGCAGTTTTAGGTTCAGGTTCTTTAGGCGTATGCTCAACCTGTGGTACTGCGTTTCGCTGTCTGCCATAACCATAACCATAGCCACTGCCGTAGCCGTAACCGTATTGGGCCTTTAATTCTGCACCAAACACTAATAAAACAAAGAACAAGAGGGTAATTTTGATAAAGTTCTTCATGACGATATCGGTTTATAAGATTGTTATAATGAATAATGGTTTAAACCAAGTTGGTTAAAGCTTTGTTAAATGTATTTAACAACAAATGTACCAATAATTTGCAGGTCGAAATTTTAATTTTTGAAGGTGAAAAATGTTTCTACCTGAATTTTTCAAGTAGAAACATTATGCATCTTTATTTTGATAGAAGTTCATTAATTAACTCGGTAGGTCTACCGATTACAGCATGTTTTCCCTTAATAACGATAGGCCTTTCTATTAGCTTAGGATGTGTTATCATCGCATCAATAATTTCGTCATCGGACAATAACTTACCTTTATAATTTTCTTTCCAAACCTGTTCGTTCTTTCGAACCAACATCTCAGGGGTAATGGCCAAACAAGAAAGAATTTCCTGTAACTCTTGTTTAGAAGGTACCTCTTCTAAATATTTGATTACTTCAAAGTCCTTACCGGATTTTTCGAGAGCTTCCAAACCCTCCCTTGATTTTCTACAACGTGGGTTATGATAAATTTTAATCATTTGTATTCTTTCATTTATTGTTCAATATAGAAGGCTTATTCTTCATCTTTCTGCCCCATCATCATTAAAAAGGCCTTTAGAAAAGAATTGATGTCACCATCCATTACGGCATCTACGTTTCCGGTTTCTTCTGCCGTTCTTACATCTTTGACCAATTTATAGGGGTGCATCACATAATTACGAATTTGAGAGCCCCATTCAATCTTCATTTTTGACGATTCAATCTCATCACGTGCTTCCATTTTCTTGCGAAGCTCTATTTCATAAAGTTGGGATTTCAGCATTTTCATGGCCGTCGCCCTATTGTCATGTTGACTTCTAGAGTCGGAGCATGAAATTTGAATTCCTGTAGGATGGTGAACCAATTGAACCTTGGTTTCGACCTTATTTACGTTCTGACCACCGGCTCCACTAGAGCGTGCGGTCGTTATGGTAATATCGGCCGGATTCACTTCTATTTCAATGGTGTCATCGACTAAAGGATAAACATAGACCGAAACAAAAGAGGTATGCCTTTTGGCATTACTGTCAAAGGGAGAAATACGAACCAATCGATGGACCCCGTTTTCACCTTTGAGCCAACCGAAAGCAAAATCACCATCTATTTGAAGGGTAACGGTCTTAATACCCGCTACGTCGCCTTCTTGAAAGTTAAGTTCCTTTACCTTGAAACCGTTCTTTTCGGCCCACATCATGTACATACGCATGAGCATCGAGGCCCAATCACAACTTTCGGTTCCACCGGCACCAGCAGTGATCTGTAGCACGGCGGGCAATTCATCACCTTCCTCAGAAAGCATGTTCTTGAACTCAAGGTTTTCGATTTTCTCAACGGCCTTGTTGTATTGTTCTTGAACCTCTTCTTCAGAAATATCTCCTTCCTGAAAAAAATCCATTAAGACTTCAAGGTCTCCGACAAAAGTTTTGGCAGCGTTAAAATCGTCTACCCATTGTTTTTTCGATTGAATGAATTTCATCTGCGCCTGGGCTTCTTGCGGGTTATCCCAGAAATCAGGTGCTAAGGTCTTTTCCTGTTCATTTTCAATTTCAATAAGTTTGGCATCTATGTCAAAGATACCTCCTTAACGCACCGAGGCGATCCTGAAGACCTTTAAATAGGTCTGTGGTAATAGTCATATTCTAAAATTTTAGGCAAAAATAATATACTTTTTAGCATATTCCTGAAATAACTAGAGTAAGATCGAACGAGATTCTTTTTGGAAGGATTATTGTTGGTCTCCTTCGACCTGAACGGTATAAATGGTCTCGTTCTTGCCAGTAGTGAAAAGAACACCACGAATAGGCGCACAATCACGGTAATCTTTACCATGAGATACCTTAATGTAATCGGTGCCGGCAAGCAAATCGTTACAAGGGTCGAACCCGACCCAGCCAATTTTGGGGATGAACGCTTCGGCCCATGCGTGCATTTGTGAATCACCGAAATAACCGCTGCCCTGATGCAAAAAACCGGAAACATATCTAGAAGGAATGCCGTTCATTCTGGCAAGAGCACAAAACAGATGGGCGAAATCTTGACAAACCCCGTTTCTCTTTGAAATGACTGCCTCTAAGGTAGAACTGGCCGTGGTCGTACTGGGTTGAAATGTAAGGTAAGCGTTAACAACCTTATTGAGATTTTGTAAGTTGGTGAAGACCGTTTGCGATGTATCTAATGACCAAAGCGAGGTACTAGTTTCAGGTAAGGTGGTAAGGTCAGTCTTCTTCAAAAAAGCCTCATGGTCAACCCTGAAGTTTAAACTTTTCAGTTCTTTGTATGATTCTTCGGCATTGTTTTCCAAAGGAAAATCAAACGGATTCACTTCCGATTTCAAGACTCTCATCTTTGCTCTGAACCTGGCACTTTTGAAAGACTTTCTGGTCTTGAGTCTTATAGTTTTAAAACCCAGGCCGTTAATAGAGTAGCTTTCCGTTTCCAATAGAGAGTTCGTAAACTCGATGGAAATAACTTCTTGAGAACTATTGGTTTGGGGGATAATCAAGAATTGCCAGTGGGCGCCCCTTACTTTGTTCTCGTATTTGTTCTCACAACTATATGTGATGGCATACTCTGTCGGCATATTATATAAATATACCGTAATATACGAACAATAACCTTTTAATAGTTAAAGAACTCTTTTTCCATCTTTTGGCTGATCAAACCCAAGCTGTTCAGTATATTCTCGATAAAACCTTGAATGTCTTCCTCTATTTCGGTAATGTATTTGAATTCATACTCTGACCTCACTCGACCGACCAAAAAGGCAGTAGAGTCTTTATTATATTTTTTGCTCGGGTCAAGTACTTTGATATGCTTGTAAACTTGGTTAAGACTGTTCATTACCGATCTAGGGCAATTAGGGTTGAGGATCAAAAACTCCAAAGTTGAAATACTTGTGGGTGTCTTTTTATAAAAACGACGCATCATATCATATGATTCAGCACATTTTAAAAGGGTCGTCCACTCGTAACTGTTGCTAAATTTATCACCGTAACTACCTTGGGCATTTAGGGCATCTTGATGTTTGGCATTGATAATGCGAATAACTTGGGTTGCCCTTTCAATATTGATGCCCATCATAATAATGGCATAAATTTCATCATGCAATAAGGTTCCTCTCATTTTGCCGCGTAGTACCGCTGTCATTTCGGTAACATTGACCGTAAAATCATGAAGTGAATTCTTCATGAACATATCGGCATCATAGTTATTTACATAGTGGTAAAATTTATTGATGGCTTCATAGAGTTCTGTGGAAATCAAGTCTCTAGCGCTGTTGGCATTTTCACGTGCATACTTAACATTGCTTAAAATAGAGAAGGCATTTTCTGCATCCAATCCTATTTTGTAAAGCACTTGCGATTCTTCTAATTCGACATTATCGTCAAGCTCAGGATTGCCGACCATAAATAACATAGACCGTAGAACGAATTGTCTTGATTGTGATAATTGGTTAGGGGCGTCAAGCGAAGAAAAATAATTAACATTTAAATATCTTGCGATATGTTCGGAACGTTCAATATAACGGCCCATCCAAAAAAGATTATTGGCAACTCTTGCTAGCATATAGTGTATTTAAAATTTTAATTTATGGGAGCGTTTTTGACCAAGCATCAACTTTTCAATACCCAGGTATCTTTTGATCCCCCACCTTGAGAAGAATTAACGATTAAGTTGCCCTTTTTTAAAGCAACCCTTGTTAGCCCACCTTTAAGAACAAAATCTCGATCTCTTCCCATAATAGTAAATGTTCGGAGGTCTACATGCCGTTGCTCGAACGATTCGGTATCATCGATATAGGTGGGGTGAACCGAAAGCGACATAATAGGCTGGGCCACATATTTTCTAGGGTTGGCCTTTACCTGTAATTTTACTTCTTCTATTTCCTCTTTACTAAGCCTGTTACCAATGGAAATTCCGTAACCTCCAGCTTCATCCACGGGTTTGATCACCAATTCGTTTATATGCTCTAAAACATATTTTAGTTCATCGGGCTTACTACAATGATAGGTGTGTACATTGTTTAGAATAGGGTCTTCATCCAGATAATATTTGATAATATCGGGCATATAGGTATAAATGGCCTTATCATCAGCAACCCCTGTGCCTGGTGCATTGGCCAATGTTACGTTGCCTTTTTTATAGGCCGCAAAAAGCCCTGGCACACCGAGTGCAGAATCGGCCCTAAATTCCAATGGGTCTATAAATGCGTCATCGACCCTTCTGTAAATGACATCTATTTTCTCAGGCCCGTGGGTAGTTTTCATGTATACAAAATCATTTTCGACAAACAGGTCTCTACCCTCAACGAGTTCGACACCCATGGTCTTTGCCAAATAAGAGTGCTCGTAAAAAGCCGAATTGTACATTCCAGGAGTCAAGACGACCACATTGGGTATATCAACACCTTTAGGCTTGACCGTTTCTAAAAGGTCAAGAAGGTTTTCGGCATAATTCGTTACCGAATGGGTTCTGTAATGGTTAAAAACACCGAAGAGGGCCCTTTTAAGAGCCGTGCGGTTGCAGATAACATAGCTTACCCCTGAAGGACATCTGATGTTATCTTCCAGCACATAGTAATTACCATCGTTATGCTTGATGATATCTGTACCGGAGATATGATTGTAAATTCCGCCAGGCGGGTCTAAATCGACCATTTGGTTTAGGTAATTGGCCGAAGAACTGATCAGTTCAAGTGGTACGATACCTTGTTTGATGATCTTTTTCTCGTGATAAATATCCCAAAGAAATAGGTTGAGGGCCCTAGAACGCTGTATAGCGCCCCTTTCGATGATTTCCCATTCTTCCGGAGCGATAATTCGTGGAAATAGGTCAAACGGAAAAATTTTCTCCGTACTCTCTTTTTCCCCGTAAACCTGAAAAGTAATACCTTGATTAAAAAATGACGATTTTGCCTTGTCGTTCAGCTTTACGTATTCTTTGATGGTATGACCTCCGTAAAGCTCGAATAGCCTAGAATAGATATCTTTTATCTCCCCAGTTTTATCAAATAATTCATCATATAAAACCGGATTTCTAAGATAAGAGGAGAATATTTGATTTTGAATTTTACCCATGTCTATTTCTTTTGTTTTAAGGTACTGGTTTTCAACTTAAAATAGGGGCTCAATTCGATAATAATATTACCTCAAAATCATGTTTTCATAAAATTTAGAAGAAATTTTTACCAATTTCACTTTACTGTCGGAAGTATATTACTGGTGATAGTTAAAAGCACCTTATTGGCTACCTTTGAAATTTTTGGGGTAGCACCTAACCATAATCCCTTACTTTATTTATGGAAATTAATTTGATCAGTGATACGGTTACCAAGCCGACTAGTGGCATGTTGAAGGCGATGTTGAATGCAGAGGTCGGCGATGACGTTTTCAAAGTAGATCCTACGGTAAACGCTTTGGAAGAAAAAGTGGCGGACTTGTTTAAAATGGAAGCGGCTCTTTTCTTTCCTTCCGGTACCATGGCCAATCAAACAGCCATTAAGATTCATACCAACCCAGGAGAGCAGTTGATTTGTGACAAATATGCGCATGTCTACAATTATGAAGGGGGAGGGGTAAGTTTTAATAGCGGTGTCTCTTGTCGTTTGGTAGATGGTTTTAGGGGAATGATGACAGCTGAACAGGTAGAGGAAGTTATCAACCCACCTGACTTTTACCACAGTCCACTAACCAGTCTTGTCTGTATCGAGAATACCACTAACAAAGGTGGTGGAGCTTGTTGGGATTTCACGGAATTACGGAGAATAAAAACCGTCTGCCAAAAACACGGTTTGGCTTATCATTTAGATGGTGCCCGCTTATGGAATGCCATGGTGGCAAAAAAGGAGAGTGCTTCTCAGTATGGTGAAATATTCGATACGATTAGTGTATGCCTCAGTAAAGGCTTGGGGTGCCCCGTCGGTTCTGTTTTGGTGGGAAGCAAAGAGCATATCGCAAAGGCACTAAGGGTAAGAAAGGTATTTGGTGGCGGCATGCGACAAGCTGGTTATTTGGCCGCTGCGGGAATTTTTGCTTTGGATAACCACGTAAATAGATTGGCCGAAGACCATCAGAAGGCTAAAGAAATAGGGGAGACTTTATTGAATCTCAATTTTATTAAAAAAGTAGAACCCATAGAGTCTAACATTATTATTTTTGAGATAGATAAGTCTCTTATGACAGAGAAACAGTTTTTAGATAAACTGAAAGAAAATGGAGTTTCAATTATCGGAATGGGTCAGGGAAAGCTACGAATCGTCACCCATTTAGATTATACCGATGGCATGCATAAGAGCTTCCTTGAAATTTTAAGAAAATTATAGCGAGTTTTCGTCTTTCAGTTCGTTGATTCGGCTGATGAGGTTTTTGATTCCGTTTTCCATACCCATTTCAGAATCGTAAAGCTGACTTTTGGCAAGTTCCGTTCCGTCATCTTCATTAAAACGAAAGAAAAACTGCCCATCGTGACTTGTTTTTCTTTCGAAATCATTGGTGCTCAAATCAGAATTCGTTAGGTGAGAAATTGCGCGATTTAGTTTTTCTTCAGTGGCGAAAAAAGAACTTTCCAATAAAATTTGTCCGCTCTTGGCCTTTATTAAAAATTGAAATTCGCCTTCTTGATTCTTTAAAGTATCTAACACTCGCAGTTTTTGGTAAAAGATACAAATAAAAGTAGGAAGATGAGGTAAGTTTCATCTTCCTAAAACAATCAAATCAAATTTTTCCTCAGTAAAACTAAAAGAAAACTGACGAGCTCTATAAAAGCCTATTTACCGAACAAACCATCAAGGCCTGGTATGTTAGGCATACCTTCTTTAGCAACGGCTGCAAGTTCGGTTTCGTTGACCTTGGTAGCTTTCTCAATGGCCTTGTTCAAGGTTAGAACGAGATAGTCTTCTAATTGTTCTTTATCTTCTAAAAGACTGTCATCTATTTTAATGGCCTTAACCTCTCTATTGGCTGTAATAGTGACGGTTACCAAACTCTCAGAAGAGCTTTCCTCCAGAGTAACAGTATCCAATCTTTTTTTGGTTTCCTCTACCTTTTGTTGGGTCTCTTTCAATTTGCCCATCATACCCATCATATCTCCGAACATAGCATCAATTTTAATAGTTCAAGGCTTCAAAATTACTAAATTGTGCGTTAAATTAAATTGAATGTGCAGATGAAAACTAAGCTGTTTGCCACCGTATCCCTTACATTTGCGCTCCTATTACAAAGTCAAGAGAAAAAAATGAACCAAATTACCGCACCCACTGCCAAAAAAGTACTTAAAAAGTTAGAGAAGCACGGTGATGTTAGAGAGGATTATTATTTCTGGATGAACGAACGCGATAATCCTGAGGTAATAGCATACTTGAACGCTGAGAACGAATACTACAACAAACTTACTCACCATACGAAAGACTTTCAAGACTGCCTTTTTAATGAAATGAAGTCTCGTATAAAAGAAGATGACGAGTCGGTACCTTACAAGCATAATAGTTATTGGTATATTACACGCTATGCCTTGGGTAAAGAATACCCTATTTACAGCCGAAAGAAAGAATCTTTGCAAGCGGAGGAAGAGATTATGTTCGACGGTAATTTGATGGCAGATGGGCATGAATTTTTTAATATCGGGGGTATTGCCATTAGCCCTGACAATAAGTTAGCTGCATTTGGGGTGGATACCGTTTCTCGTAGACAATATCATATTCAAATCAAGAATCTTGAAACAGGTGAAATATATCCTGAAAAGATAGAGAACACCACCGGAGGTTCTGTTTGGGCCAACGACAACAAAACGCTTTTCTATACCAAGAAAGACCCGGTTACCTTGAGGTCTGATAAAATTTATAAGCATAAGTTGGGTACAGACGCCAAAGATGATGTGCTTGTTTTTCATGAAGAAGATGATACTTTCGGCACCTATGTATATAAATCGAAATCAAAGAAATATATTATTGTCGGTTCGTACAGTACACTTACTTCAGAATATCAGATATTATTGAGCGATGCCCCTGACGGTCCGCTTAAGATGTTCTCCAAAAGAAAAAGGGGCGAAGAATACAGTATATCGCACTATGGCGATAGCTTTTATGTGCTTACCAATAAAGATGGCGCTACCAATTTTAAACTAATGAAAGTTGAGGAAAGCGACACCTCTTCAGAAAATTGGAAAGAGTTTATACCGCATAGGCAAGAAGTGCTTTTAGAAGATTTGGATATTTTCAAAGACTATTATGTAATCTCAGAGCGAGAGAATGGACTCACCAAGATAAAGATAGTGAGGTGGGATGGTGCTGATGCATATTACTTGCCCTTTGAGAATGAGACTTACACGGCGTCGGTAGGTCGCAACCCAGATTTTGATACAGATATCCTTAGGTATTCATACAATTCGATGGCAACACCTAGTTCAGTAATCGACTTCAATATGAAAACCAAGGATAAAGAGGTCAAAAAAGAACAAGAAGTTTTGGGTGGCGATTTTGACAAAGAGAATTACATAGAGAAAAGGGTATGGACAACGGCACGAGATGGTGCCAAAATACCGATGTCGATTGTCTACCATAAAAATACTGCTCTTACTACTTCCACACCTATATTACAATACGCTTATGGTTCCTACGGGCATACCATAGACCCATATTTCTCAACGGTAAGGTTAAGTTTGCTGGATAGGGGTTTTGTTTATGCCATTGCGCATATCAGGGGCGGTGAATATTTAGGTCGTCAATGGTATGAAAACGGTAAACTTCTCAATAAAATGAACACGTTTACAGATTTTGTCGACTGTTCTCAATATTTGATAAGTGAAGGTTACACCAGTAACCAACATTTATACGCCATGGGCGGATCTGCTGGTGGTCTATTGATGGGTGTTGTAATTAATATGGCTCCCGAATTGTACAATGGGGTAATAGCCGCCGTACCTTTTGTTGATGTAGTAACGACTATGCTCGATGATAGCATACCTTTGACTACGGGGGAATATGATGAGTGGGGCAACCCTAATCAAAAAGAATATTATGAGTACATGAAGTCATATTCACCGTACGATCAGGTAAAAGCTCAAAATTATCCGAATATGTTGGTCACTACTGGGTTTCATGATTCTCAAGTACAGTATTTTGAACCGGCCAAATGGGTTGCCAAATTGAGGGAATTGAAGACCGACAAGAACCAATTGTTTTTTGATATTAATATGGATGCGGGCCACGGCGGCTCATCGGGTCGCTTCGAAGCGCTGAAGGAAGTGGCCAAAGAATATGCATTTTTATTGGATTTAGAAGGTAAAATCGACTAATTGAAAAAAAATAGTAATTTTGCCTTTAGGAATGTGTGGAAATTTTAAAACTTCCGTTTTTTCCAAAAACTAGATATCCTTTATGGAACAAAAGATCAAGGCTTACAACAATATTCTAGAACTCGTAGGCAATACTCCCCTCGTCAGACTAAATAAAATCACCAAAGGCTTTACCGGTAACTTCTTTGCTAAGATAGAAGCTTTCAATCCGGGGCATTCTTCAAAAGATCGTATTGCGATGCATATTATCGAAGAGGCCGAGCGAAAAGGTATTCTTACACCAGGCAGTACCATCATAGAAACGACTTCTGGTAATACCGGGTTTAGTATCGCCATGGTAAGTATAATTAAAGGTTATAGTTGTGTGCTTGCGGTAAGCTCTAAATCTTCCCGTGACAAGATCGATATGTTGAGGTCAATGGGCGCCACAGTTTATGTTTGCCCGGCGCACGTTAGTGCCGACGACCCAAGGTCATATTACGAAGTAGCTAAAAGGTTGCATCAAGAAACTAAGGGTTCCATCTATATCAACCAATATTTCAACGAATTGAATATGGATGCGCACTATGCCAGTACAGGTCCTGAAATTTGGGAACAAACGGGTGGTCAAATCACACATTTGGTGGCATGCAGCGGTACGGGCGGAACCATCTCCGGTACTTCGAGATATTTAAAGGAGCAGAACCCTAATATTAAAATAATCGGTGTAGATGCGTACGGGTCGGTACTAAAAAAATATCATGAAACCCGAGAATTTGATAGAAAAGAAATTTATCCTTACCGCATCGAAGGGTTGGGCAAAAATCTAATTCCGGCAGCGACCGATTTTGATATTATTGATGAATTTATCAAGGTAACCGACTCTGAAAGTGCCCATACGGCAAGAGAAATAGCCAGGACAGAAGGTATTTTTGCAGGTTACACCAGTGGGGCGGTCATGCAGGCCCTTAAACAATTAAATGAAGCGGGTACTTTTAAATCTACCGATAACGTAGTGGTTATCTTTCCGGATCACGGTTCTCGCTATATGAGTAAGGTCTACAGTGATAAGTGGATGGAAGACCAAGGTTTCTTCGATACCGAAACTGTAGCCGAGGCTCAAAAGATACAGTACATTAAAGAATAATATGCCTAACTAGGTATGAATTCATTTGGCAACACCTACGGGCGTTGCTTTTTTGTACACCAAATAATTTTATGAATTTCGTGCTGAAAACCATACTTTTGCAGGCAGAATTTAATCGAAACGAATGCGAGATTTATTTGACAGAATTTTAGAGAACAAAGGTCCTTTAGGAAAGTGGGCCTCACAGGCGGAAGGTTATTTCGTTTTTCCAAAACTTGAGGGTCCAATTTCCAACCGAATGAAGTTTCAAGGTAAAGACGTCATTACTTGGAGTATCAATGATTACTTAGGTCTTGCCAATCTTCCGGAAATCAAGAAAATCGACGGCGAGGCTGCTGCTGAATATGGTGCTGCGTACCCAATGGGAGCAAGAATGATGAGTGGTCATACCGATTATCACGAGCAGTTACAGGAAGAGCTTGCCGATTTTGTTCAAAAAGAGTCTGCGTATTTATTGAATTTCGGTTATCAGGGCATGGTGTCTACCATTGATGCCTTGGTCTCAAAAGATGACATAATCGTTTATGATGTTGATTCGCATGCCTGTATTATCGACGGTGTTCGATTGCATATGGGTAAGCGTTTTACTTTTAAACATAACGATATAGAAAGCCTTGAAAAGAATTTAGAGCGTGCTACCAAAATGGCCGAACAGACCGGGGGTGGTATTCTGGTTATTTCCGAAGGTGTTTTCGGTATGCGTGGTGAGCAAGGTAAACTAAAGGAAATTGTAGCTTTAAAGGAAAAATACCAATTCCGATTGTTTGTTGATGATGCCCATGGTTTTGGAACGCTTGGTAAAACGGGCGCCGGAGCAGGTGAAGAGCAAGGTGTTCAAGATGGTATCGACGTTTACTTCGCCACTTTTGCCAAATCAATGGCAAGTATAGGCGCATTTATTGCGGCCGATAAAGAAATTATCGACTATTTGAAATATAATTTACGTTCACAAATGTTCGCTAAATCATTACCAATGATTTATGTGAAAGGTGCGCTGAAGCGTCTTGACATGTTGAGAACAATGCCAGAGCTTAAAGCAAAGCTTTGGGAAAACGTAAATGCCTTACAGAATGGTTTGACCAGTAGGGGCTTCAATATTGGAGATACCAATAGCTGTGTAACGCCGGTTTATCTAAACGGTAGTATACCGGAAGCTATGGCTTTGGTCAAAGATTTACGCGAAAATCATGGTATTTTCTGCTCAATCGTAGTGTATCCGGTAATACCAAAAGGTTTAATACTTCTTCGTATGATTCCGACAGCTACACATACGCTTGAAGATATAGATGAAACGTTAGAGGCATTTTCTGCCATTCGTGAGCGTTTAGAAAACGGCACCTATAAGAAGTTGTCTGCTGCAGTTGCAGCGGCAATGGGAGAGTAAATCTCGTTGAAAAAGAAGATAAAAGCCCTGCCGATAAACATCGGCAGGGCTTTTTAGTTAGGCAGCTTTAAGCTGTTTCGATTTGATAATATGTCTCCATTTTTGCATGGCCTGTAACTGCCCATTTAACGGTAGACTTTCATCGGTGTTATAGAACTCAATTGAATAGTCGCTTACCGCTTTGTTTGCAGGCTGTAGATGTAATTCTAGTTTATCAATGATTGTCTGTCGCTTTTTAGCTTGTTTAATCGTATGGTCCGTTTGAATAATGCTACAATCATTAAAGTCTTCTAAGAGAACTGTTTTTTCCATTATGTGACCCTTATAGTTCTTTACATAGAATAAATACTGATTGTTGGGATCTATACCAATAGCAAAATTTGAAAAAACCTCATGTTTATTAATAGTAGAACCTTTTTTATAGGCCATAGCTTCTAAAAGCTTAACGAGTTTCTTCTCCATACCATTGCTGTTCAAAGCAATAATTACAAAAGGAGATAAACATAATATAACAAGAATGGCACCTATGATGAGAGTGCCCAAATCCATTTTCATTTTTTTAAAATTTAGGTGTTAAAAAGAATGTCATTCCCCCTTGAATAAAGGGAAATGGTCAAAAATTAATAAGTGACTTCTTTTTAAGTTACCAGTAAAAATGAAAAGGAAATGCGATATCTTTTTTACCAAATGCCAGTACAAGCGATTTCGATAGGCGCTGATAAAAATTGCTTTTCGATTGGTACCAAGCCTCATTAGAAAAAACACTTGAAGCATGGTGGGGTAAGAAGTTATTAGGAGTTAACGATGGAACAGAAAAGGCCTCCGAAAATTCATGTACTTCAATGGCATCGGTTAAATACTTAACAGACTTAAAGTATTTATTGCTATCGTTTAGGCCTGAATCTGCCGATTTATTAAAATCCAATGTATAAGAACCCCCAAGCTGTAGGCCTAGGTAGTAAACAATGGCTAAAAATAAAACAGAGAGTCTCATACCAGTCAAACTTCGGTACAAATGTAGTGTGCCAAACGTTCGCTTTTTGGGTACTGGTAATTTTTTATGACAAAATTAGGGTATCAAATTCTGAGTGTCGTATTCACCTCCTCGAACACCTCTGCCTTATCGGCAAGAACGACCAAGGTGTCATCAGCCAGAATTTTCGTAGTGCCATTGGGGGTGATATAACTGTTATCACGAATAATCATCGCAATAATAGCGTTCTTCGGAAAGCCCAATTGAACAATTTCTTTATCCACCGCGTAACAGTTCTCCGTCACCATAATCTCTTTCATCAAAGCTTTGGGATTTTCAGTCATCAAGAGGTCTGTCGCGGTCAATTTTTTTGCTTTTTCGGGTAAGGCCACATGCAGCCATTTCGCCACCAAGGTTAGGGTAGTGCCCTGCGTCAATACAGAGGTGACCGATATAAAGAAAACGATGTTGAAAATCATGTTGGCCTTTTCTATGCCTGCCAATAGGGGATAAGTGGCAAAAACAATCGGCACTGCACCTCGTAGACCTACCCATGAGATATAAAAACGCCTTCTCATTTTCATTTTAAAGAAGATAAGACTTAAGAAAACGCCTACCGGTCGGGCAATAAAGATTAAGAAGAGCGCAATGATCAGACCTATACCGGCAATGGGCACAATTTGAGAGGGGAACACCAAAAGACCCAATGTCAAGAAAAGAACGATTTGCATAAGCCAGGCTAAACCGTCGAATACCTTTAGAATAGTTTTTTTGTGAATAATATCTTGGTTACCTAAATAAACCGCACAAATATAAATAGCCAAAAAGCCATTACCTCCAACAGCGTCAGTAGCCGAAAAGGTGATGAACATGAGGGAAATAACCAGTACTGGGTATAGCCCTTCAAAATCTAATTTAATCTTATTGATAATGTATTTGCTGAGCTTGCCGAATACAAACCCTGCCAACCCGCCCAAAAGCATTTGTTGTAGAAATAGGGGGATTATAGAAAATACACTTTGGTCTTGGTTGACCACCAAAGTCAAAAATGCCAAAGTTAATACGTACGCCATCGGGTCATTACTACCACTTTCCAATTCTAAGGTAGGTCTCAGATTGGTTTTTAACGCAAGGCTTTTAGAACGCAAAATCGAGAAAACTGCTGCAGCATCGGTCGACGATACGATAGACCCTAACAACATGCTTTCATAGATGGTGAAATCGGTAATGGCCCATACAAACGTACCCAATGATACTGCGGTGAGCAATACACCGAACGTTGACAGCGCAATACCTTCACGTAAAACCGGTTTGATAGAGTTCCAGTTGGTGTCCAATCCTCCGGAAAAAAGTATAAAGTTGAGCGAAACTAAACCGATGAACTGTGCCAGTTTAGGGTCGTCAAAATGAATACCGCCGATACCATCAGAACCTGCCAGCATGCCTATACCAAGGAAAAACAATAGAATAGGAACCCCAAACTTATAGGAAGTTTTACCGGCAATAATGCTTATCAACAACAAAACGGAGCCGACTAAAACGATATTTTCAATGGTAAGGTTCATACGGTAAGCGTGAAATTTATCAGGTCGAAAATACCTAAATTAAAAAGAGCATATGGCCAATTAGATAATTATTAACCAATTATTGTCAGATGAGAAAAATGCAGGGTTATTTACGATGTACCCAGCATCTTTTTATACGTACAGCGCCTCTTGAAAATTTTAGGATCAAAGTGCTTCCACATTTGTCGAATGGCAATATTGTCTTCAAGTTCAGGCGTTCGATAACACATCTCAATACCTTTCTTCTTAAAGGTCTTGTAGTATTCGTTGAAGATAATGGCTGTAACTCCTTTATTTTGAAATTCAGGGTGAATCCCTATCAAATAAAAAAGGGCATCCTTATTAAAGTGCTTCGCCTTGAGCATGTGAAATACCCCTAGCGGATACAGTTTACCTTGCGATTTTTGTAATGCTTTTGAAAAAGAGGGCATTACTATTGCAAAAGCTATGAGGTCATCTTCTTTGTCGACAATAAATTTAATGTACTCAGGGTTGATGAAAGATATATATTTTTTCTTGAAATAGGCTTTTTGCTCCTCGGTTACCGGTACGAATGAAGATAGTTTTGAATACGTCTCGTTAAAAAGGTCAAACATTTTATCTGCCATCGGAAGAACTTCGGCCGTTTTTTTAAAATTGACCTCCCGAAGCCCATATCTCTTTTTTACGATTTCATTTAATTTAGTGAACAGGGCTGGATCGGCGTTGCTGACAGGAAATTTATTTTCTACGTACCCTTTTTCCTTTAAAAAGCCCAATCGCTCGTAGTGTTCAACATAATAAGGGTGGTTGTACCACGTGACCATACTTCCGATATAATCAAAACCCTCTGTGAGAACCCCAACTTTGTCTAAATTTGAAAACCCCACGGGTCCTTCCATGAAATCCAATCCGTTTTGGTTGCCTATTTCGGCTACCTTTTCAATAAGGGCTTTCGATACTTCTGGGTCATCAATAAAATCAAACCAGCCGAAACGCATTTTTCGAATCTTTTGTTGATTGACTTCAAGGTGATTGATAATGGCAACGACCCTACCTACAGGTCTTCCATTTTTATAAGCCATAAAAAACCATGCATCGGCATTTTTAAATGCTGGGTTCTCGGCCTTATCAAAAGTTTGCAGTTCATCGGCAACAAGTGGTGGCACCCAATACGGAGAATCTTTATAAAGGGCGAAGGGAAACTTAACGAACGCCTTTAGTTCGTCTTTTGAGACCGCTTCTTTTAAGGAGACCATACACTTTAATTTGCAGGGTCAATATTAGGCATAATTAAAAAGAGAATAAAATTATAGACTTGAATTCGCACACGGTGAATGATGCCCTCGTCTAAAAATCGATGGCACCGTTGTCATCAGACTTTTTACTCTTACGCTCTTGCTTTCTTTGTTTTCGAAGTTGTTTTTTTGAAGGGCCCAAATCAATGTCTTCAGCGCCACTGCCGTTTCTTTCGCGCTCTTTGCGCTTTTTCTTCATGCTGTTTCTTTTAATGGCGCCCCCATTTTCATTGGCATTTTGCTCGTCTATGGCCTTGAGTTTGTCTTTATGAAAATCAAACCTGTAAGACCCGCCAAAAGTTACGAACACTCGAGAAGGACTGTCTTTAAAACTGGCACCCAAGTTAAAATCTACTTGAATTTCTTCGGATAATAAATGGGCTACCCCGCCACGTATTAAAAGATCTGAGTAACGGTCACTGTCTATACCTTGATGCTCAACAAAAGCACTCCATTTAGGGTTTCTAAAAGCGTGCGACAATGAAACTAAATAGCTAAGTTCAGGAAAGTCACTTGAAATTCGGTCGTATGCCAGATTGGTTATTAAAACGAACCTCGGGGTAAGCCTACTTTGAGTCGCTACCATACCACGATAACTAACTGTTGGATCACCTACATAAAACGGGTTGCTTCCTAAGTTAAAGGTAGCACCGCCGTAAAGCGAGACGGAAGGGATTAAATTTTTCAGTTGAAAAACGTTGTTCGCGCGCCAACTATAAAGATTAGGTTTGTTTCTTTCTTCCGATTTGTAGCGGTCGTAAATGAGATATTTAAGTCCCACACGGTTTCTAGAAAAGTCACTAAGCTTACTAGACGTGCCTAATTCGGTAAATGTCAAATTCTGTGCTTGGTAGGTGCCTTCATAATGTAGCTCTAATTGCTCGAAAAAGAGCCCATATCGTAAGGCAAAATCTGCGCCCCAGATATTACTTTCGGTATTCAATAGAGCATGGTCGCTCTGCTCGAAGAACACTCCCGTTTCTAATTGTAAAACATTCCTGCCGACAGCATAGGCACTGACAGAAAGCCCTGGTCTGTTAGAGTTAATTACATCGGTGTATTGGCTAATACCGAGTACTGGAAGCAAGAACATTACATACTTGAACAGGTTCTTCATAAATGTATTTTTTCAATTGAAATAAGAACTGCTAATGAAGTGCCAGCGGTAAAAAAGGAACCGGTTTTACTACAAACTAGACAGCCTTCGAGACTGTTTTAGGTTAATTTTAGCAGTTATGCCCTGCTTATACAACGTGAGAATCGTACTTTTGATATAATCATTCCAAGAAATTATGGCATTTTTAAAAACTATCTTGGTCATACTATTGGTCTATTATCTAGTTAAGATTTTGGCCCGAATGTTCGCCCCCAAGATATTTGGCTATGCTGCCCGTAAGACCGAAGAACATTTTAGGGAAAGATTCGGTGAATTTTCTCAACAGCAGCAAGGCCATCAAGAAAGAGTAGGCGATGTAATCATTGATAAAAAACCTAAGAAAAAGCAGGGTGATTCTGAAAAGGTTGGCGATTACATCGATTTTGAAGAAATAGATTAAACTATTTTTTTACACCTTTTCGTTCAGAGCAACGGCTATTTTCAGTTTCGATTTATTTGATTTGAACACCATCGGATGAAAGTCTCGATAAGTTCGCTATTTTAGCCAAATCAAACGATATTTCCAGTTATGCAAAAAGGATTAAAGGCCTTCTTCGTTCACTTTTTTGTTACCGTATTTTTTATTCTCGCCGCATTGGCCTATTTCCATCCCGTTCTGCAGGGTAAGGTTATACAGCAATCCGATATTGTGCAGTATACCGGAATGGCTAAAGAACAAAACGATTACAGAAAACGTACGGGTGAAGAACCATACTGGACGAACAGTGCTTTCGGGGGTATGCCTACTTATCAATTAGGGGCTTATTATCCTCATGATTATGTGAAAAAATTAGATCGCCTCATTCGATTTTTACCCAGACCGGCCGATTACCTTTTTCTGTATTTAATCGGTTTCTACATTTTGTTATGCTGTTTAAAAGTTGATTATCGATTAGCCGTACTTGGAGCTTTGGCGTTCGGTTTTTCTACCTACCTCATTATTATTTTGGGAGTAGGGCATAATGCGAAAGCGCATGCTTTGGGATATCTGCCCATGTTGTTGGGAGGTATCATACTGGTTTTTAGAAAAAAATATATCTGGGGATTTATTTTATCGGCCATAGCCATGGCCTTAGAAATAGGGGCAAACCATTATCAGATGACCTATTACTTCATGTTACTGGTCTTGATTTTGGGTGCTGTTTACTTGATTGAGGCTATCAGAGAAAAAACTTTAAAACATTTTTTTATCTCCGTAGGCATTTTGGTGATAGCGGTTGTATTGGGTATAGCGGCCAATGCTACAGGCCTTATGGCAACCAAGGAATACGCTGATTGGAGCACAAGGGGAAAATCGGAATTGACAATCAATGCCGACGGGTCGACAAAAGAAAATCTTACCGGGTTAGATAGAGAATATATTACGAGATACAGTTATGGTATATCTGAATCTTTAGACCTCTTTGTGCCACGACTCTTTGGTGGTTCTAACGGAGAGGACTTAGGGGAGAATTCAAAGACCTATGACTTTTTAATCGATCAAGGAGTATCTCGTAGGCAGGCCCTTAGTTTTTCTAGTGGTCTGCCATTGTACTGGGGCGACCAACCGATTGTAGCAGGTCCTGCGTATATAGGCGCAATTATTATTTTTCTTTTTGTCTTGGGGCTATTTCTGGTAAAGGGCAAAACCAAGTGGTGGCTTTTAGGAGGAGTCATTATGTCTTTGTTATTGTCTTGGGGCAAAAACTTCCCTTTGTTGACCAATCTGATGATTGATTACTTCCCTCTCTATAATAAATTTAGGGCGGTATCATCGATTCAAGTAATTCTTGAACTGTGTGCGCCCATCTTGGCCGTTTTAGGTTTGCTTCAACTCTTCATCAACGAATTGACCATTGAAGAAAAATTAAAAGGACTCAAATTTTCTACCATTGCAGTTTTAGCGTTGGGGCTATTGCTTTTAATTGTGAAGGGAACTTTTGATTTTGTAGGCCCAAGTGATGATTTCTTGATCAAAAACTATGGGGATGAGTTGGTTTCGTTAATTCAGGCCGATCGACGTTCAGTCTATAACAGTGACCTGTTTCGATCTATGATATTGGTTTTCTTGGCTGCCTTGGTTTTGTGGTTTTTTATCAAAAATAAGCTGAAGGCCAATGTAGCCATTATTTTGGTCGGAGTATTGATTTTGGTCGATTTAGTGGGGATAGGACGTAGATATGTCGATTCAGAAGATTTTGTTTCGAAACGCAAGATGAACGAACCTTTTGAAGAATCTCCTTTAGACCAGGAAATAAAAAAGGACACAGGCATTTTTAGGGTTTACAACCCTTCAGAAGGAATCAACGGAGCAAGAACCTCTTATTTTCATCAGTCTATTGGTGGTTATCACGCGGCGAAACCTGCGGCGCTTGAAGACCTGTTCAGTTTCCATATTTACAAGGGTAATATAAACGTTCTGAACATGCTGAACGTGAAATATGTATTTCAGCAAGATGAAGAGGGAAGAAGTTTTCCTGCCTTGAATCCAGACGCCAATGGTAACGCTTGGTTTATTTCAAAATTGAGCAAAGTGCCAGATGCGGATGAAGAAATAACAGGTTTAGAAAATTTAGACACAAAAAAGGAGGCTCTGATTCGCGAATCGAATGCCAGCTTATTAAACCGTTTTGAATATCAGGTAGATTCTACGGCAACTATCGATTTGGTCGACTATCAACCCAATCACTTGGTCTATAAGTCATCTAACCCGAATGTAGGGGTTGCGGTCTTTTCCGAGATGTATTACCCCAATGGCTGGAACGCCTATGTAGACGGTCAACTAACAGAACATTTTAAAGTAAACTACGCCCTACGTGCCATGCGAGTTTCGGAGGGAGACCATACCATAGAATTTAAGTTTGAACCAAAGGTCGTTGAAACAGGAAGCAAAATTACCTTGGCATCCTCGGTAATTCTACTGCTCTCAGTTATCGGAGGCATTGGCTTTTCTTTCTATTCTTCACGAAAAAGGAAGGACGAAGAAAAGAGTAGTTAAGAGAGTTGATAAAAATTACCAGAGAGATTCTTGAATATGAAGAAGGTACTTATAATCACTTATTATTGGCCACCCGCTGGCGGACCCGGGGTTCAGAGATGGCTGAAGTTTGTGAAGTACCTTGGTGAATTCAACGTTGAACCGATAGTTTTTGTTCCAGAAAATCCGCATTATCCAATAGAGGACACCTCGTTAGAAAAAGAAGTGCCTAAAGGCATTAAAGTTTTGAAACAGCCTTTGTTCGAACCTTACGGTCTTGCGAAAATAGTATCCTCAAAGAAGACAGGTAGAATTAGTTCTGGCATTATTCAAACCAAGAATCAATCTTTATTGGAAAAACTAATGCTCTGGGTTAGGGGTAATTTTTTTATTCCCGATGCGCGCAAGTTTTGGGTCAAACCTTCAGTAAAATATCTTTCGGAATATCTCAAGGAAGAAAGTGTTGATACGCTAGTGACCACAGGCCCGCCCCATAGCGTGCACTTAATCGGTAAACAGTTGAAAGAGGTGACCGATTTAAAATGGGTGGCCGATTTTAGAGATCCTTGGACGTCGATAGGTTATCACAAAAAATTAAAGTTGACATCCAAATCCCAGAAAAAACATAAGGATTTGGAAAAAATGGTTTTGAATGAGGCCGATCATATAGTCACCACCAGTCTTACCACCAAAAAAGAGTTTTCAAAATTAACTTCGAAGCCCATTACGGTAATAACTAATGGTTACGATACAAGTAACATTCCTGAGCCCGATTTAGATAAGAGTTTTAGTATAAGTCATATAGGGTCACTTTTGACAGGCAGAAATCCTATTAACTTATGGAAGATTTTGTCACGGTTGGCGGCTGAAAACCCTGTTTTCAGAAGTGATTTGCAGCTTGAGTTTATGGGGGTGGTAAGCCAAGATGTTATGGATACCCTTTACAGATATGAGCTTGGGCCATATATTAAAATGAGAGGTTATGGTACACATACAGATGCCCAACGAAAGCAGCGACAATCTCAAATTTTGTTGTTGGCCGAAATAGACTCTGAAGAAACGAAGGGAATCATACCCGGTAAGCTTTTCGAATACATGGCTGCCAAACGGCCGATTTTGGCCTTGGGACCAAAAGAGTGGGAGGTAGGACAAATAATTGAAGAGTGTAATGCCGGAAGGACTTTTGAGTATGATGCGTACGAAACTTTAGAAAAAACTATATTGGATTGGTATAAAGCCTTTAAGGGCAAAAGTTTGATTACCGAATCAAAAGATATCGAAAAATATAGTCGCAAAGCACTTACGGCAAAGCTTGCGGAAATTCTTTAAAACCTTATTCTTTTAAACGACCAATAGTGGCTCAGAGAGCATTGAGAAATGGGTATCGTCTTTAGGCAATCTTTAAATAATTCAATAGTTACCTATGCCGGTTTTGGTATAGGGGCTTTGAACACTTTGGTTTTGTACCTAAATTTTATGAACCCAAAGTATTATGGACTTATTCAAGTAATTCTTTCGGCGGCGACGGTACTCAACCCGATTTTGGCTTTTGGTGTCCCTAATACCTTGGTCAAATTTTACAGCAGTTTTGAAAATAATAAGGTTAAAGAAGGATTTCTTACCCTTATGCTATTACTGCCGCTGGTACTCATGTTGCCAATCGCTGTTCTGACTTTTGTGGGCAATGAAGCCATAGGTTCTTTTTTAAGTAGGGAAAACCCCATCGTTAGAGACTACGTATGGCATATTTTTCTGATTGGTATGGCCATGGCCTATTTTGAGGTATTCTATGGCTGGGCGCGTGTTCATATGAAGTCGGTGTTCGGTAACTTTATGAAAGAAGTTTTTTCTCGTGTGGCGGTCAGTGTAATGCTACTTTTATTACACTTCGAATATATAACGGTTGAATTTTTTGTACATGCCTTGGTCGGGGTTTATGTATTAAGAATGATTGTGATGAAAGTTTACGCCTATAGCCTACACATGCCTAAACTTTCGTTCGAGTTTCCGCATAACATTCGAAATATAATGGTGTATACGTCATTGATTATATTGGGAGGTTCTGTGGCGATTGTTTTATTGGAGGTCGATAAAGTAATGATCAATCAATTCATTGAGCTTGAAAATGTCGCCTACTATAGTGTGGCGGGTTTTATTGCAATGGTAATCGCCGTACCCTCGAGATCTATGCATCAGATTACTTACCCGTTAACTGCCGAGCAGCTTAACAATAAAGATTTGGCTTCATTGGAGCGTTTGTATAAAAAAAGCTCGTTGACTCTTTTTGCCATTGCATCGCTTCTATTTCTCTTGATTTTTTTGAATCTAGACGATATGTATACGATGATGCCTGAAGATTATAGAAACGGGTATATGATATTTGTCTGGCTGGGGTTGGCTAAGGTTTACGACTCCATATTAGGCAACAATAATTCAATACTTTATAATTCAGACTACTATAAGGCTATACTTATGTTCGGTGTTCTGTTGGCCGTTTTGACTATTTTGCTGAACCTGTGGCTCATACCGGCCTACGGGCTTGACGGTGCTGCTATTGCCAGTTTTTCTGCACTTTTTATTTATAACACGCTCAAATTGGCTTATGTGAGATGGAAGTTTAAAATACTTCCTTTTACGACCGAGACCTGGCAAGTGGGCATTATTTCGATGGTTCTAGGTGTCGGGTTCTATTATATTGACTTTCCTTTTCATGCTGTAATTAATATCATACTCAAAGGTATTTTAATCACCACCCTTTTCGTTGGGCTTTTATATAAGTTCAAAATATCGGAAGATTTATATACTCTTTTGACCAGAATACTTTCTAAAGTAAAGAGATAGCCGCAACAAATCTATACCAATAAGTTTGTTTCCGATAAGTAGTTTTCTAAATAATTGTTTTGTAGTAACTTTAAATAGAAAATGTAAGGCATGGACTATTTTATTAGGGGAAATTTTTGCGCTGCTTTATTTAGAGATATTTTGGAACCCATTATGGAGGCCGAAGTTCGAATATACCATCAGCTTGGCCCTGAATGCGACCCTCCTTCCAATAGTGCGACCAAAGAGCTGAAGCTGCTTTCTGAAAAAGAAGTTTCCGCTAAAAAAAATTGCCTAATAGGCACTGCTAAAACCGATAAATTCGGTAACTATTCTTTTAATCTTCCACAGACCTACAGAAATACCCCCATTGCGATAGATATTCTGCTAAAACAAGCGCCTCGACAGAAAGAAGGCAAGCACAAGCCTATTCAAGTCTTTATCAGAAAATTAAACCCTATTTGGAGGTCTTCAGATGATTGCTTTATATATCGCTATAACTATTCTTTTCCTTTTGAAGATTGGTATCAAATCAGAAAATTGTTTGATGCTTGGACGATTTATGGAAAAATAACTTTGGAAGGTTCTGGCACTAGCCAGGTCTCGGGTCTTGAAGTTACGGCTATGGATGTCGACTGGATTCATGATGATTTTTTAGGAAAGGCTTTGACCAATGATAAGGGGTATTTTAGAATTGATTATGGAAGTGCCGATTATAAAAAGACGTTTTTGTCGCCATTAATCAATGTAGAAACACCGGTACGGACAATTCGAGGGCCGGGAGTATATTTTCAAGTTGCTGATTCTGATGGTGCGGTAATCTATAAAGAAGAAAGAAAAGTCGGCCATTACGAATCGAGAAAGAATATACCGAGATGTTTTTTTGTTGACTTGCATATAGCTGCCGAAAATGTGCCTGATAAAAAAAGAATATAGCTCCTTTCCCTTGTTGTTACTATTTCGATTTTTAGTCTGAAAAATAAGGCCTAAGTTAGTACAGCGAAGCCTTGAAGTAGGTCAAGGCAATTATTACTTCCAAAATGGCAAATGACGGTTACAAAAGAAAGGTCTCGCTAACGGGGTCCTTAGATTTTACAGATTTACGATTACAAGAGCCCATGAACTACGCAGCTGGTAAATTGGGTGTGAAAGAGGCACTACGGCATGGTTTTAAAGAAATGGGCATAGTGAGATCCATGCGCGCTTTACTGGAAATGAACCAAGAAGATGGTTTTGACTGCCCCAGTTGTGCTTGGCCGAACCCTGAAAAACCTTCCTCATTTGCAGAATACTGTGAAAATGGAGCAAAAGCTCTGGCCGACGAGGCTACCCAACATAAAATCGGAAATGAATTTTTCAAAAAAAACTCGGTGCAAGAATTATCGCAGTTGACCGATTATCAATTGAACAAATTTGGCCGATTGACCGAACCGTTGGTTTTAAGGTCTGGCAATAATTATTATGAACCTATTGAATGGCAAGAAGCCTATCAACTTATAAGCGAAGAACTACATAAGTTGAAAGATCCAAATGAGGCGATATTTTATACCTCGGGTCGGTCTAGCAATGAGGCTGCTTATCTGTATGGTATGTTTGCTAGGGCCTTTGGGACCAACAATATGCCCGACTGTTCGAATATGTGCCATGAATCGAGTGGGGTAGCGCTATCGGAAACTTTGGGAATCGGAAAAGGCTCTGTAAAACTTGAAGATTTATATGGTGCCGAGGTGGTTATCGTTGCGGGACAGAACCCCGGTACCAACCACCCAAGAATGTTGTCGGCATTGGAAAAGTGCAAAGAGAACGGGGGAAAGGTCATTAGTATCAATCCATTGGAGGAAGCTGGGCTCGTCAATTTCAAAAATCCGCAGAACATTAAAGGTTTGCTAGGCTCGGGTGAGCATATGGCAGACATTCACTTACCCGTGAGAATTAATCAAGATATTCCTTTGGTTAAGCTCATCCTCAAAAAACTTGTTTTACTGGATAATGAGCGTAAAAATGTCTTCGATCATAAATTCATATCCGAATATGTAGATGGATACGAGGCCTTGATTCAGGATTTGGGTAAATATGACGAAGAGCAATTGTTATTGCAGTGTGGGGTTAGTCAGGAAAAAGTTGAAGAAGTGGTTCAGCTGCTTTCTGAAAAATCGAAAATCGTGGTATGTTGGGCCATGGGCCTAACACAACATAAAAACGGAGTAGAGAATATTAGGGAGTTTGTCAATCTTTTGCTTTTGAAAGGAGCAATGGGCAAACCAAACGCGGGAACATGCCCGGTTAGAGGGCATAGCAACGTTCAGGGAGATCGAAGTGTGGGTATCATGCATTACGTAGACGACGCTTTAAACCAGCGTATTAAAAAGTATTTAGGTTTTGACGCACCTACAGATGAGGGCGTAGATACGGTGGGCGCGATCAAATCAATGTACGAAGGCAAGGCTCAAGTTTTCATCTGTTTAGGAGGTAATTTTTTGATGGCCGCCAATGATACCGAGTATACGGCACAGGCTTTACACAATTGCAATTTAACCGTTCAAATCAGTACAAAATTGAATCGTTCGCATCTCGTGACCGGAGAGACTGCATTGATTTTGCCGACCTTCGGGAGGTCTGAAAAAGATATGAAAAAGGGTACCCTGCGCTATCTCACAATGGAAGATAGCATGGGCCGGGTGAGACGTTCTCATGGTTTATTGAAACCCGCATCAGAATTGATTAAAAGTGAGCCCGAACTAATTGCAGAATTGGCCGATACTTATTTTAAAGGTAAACATTCGGTAGATTGGTTGGCAATGGCCGATAACTATGACCTTATTAGAGATAGTATTGATCAAGTGGCCAAAGGTTTTGAAAAAACCATTGAGCGATCCAAAGGTATTGGTTATTATTTACCTAATAATGTGCGGGAACTTGATTTTAGCATGCTACCCAATGGAAAGGCCCAACTCACCATCAATGGTTTACCGGAGCATCATCTAGAAGAGAAGGAGTATTTATTGATGACCATACGCTCTCACGACCAGTTTAATACTACTGTTTATGGGCTTGATGATCGCTACCGCGGGGTCTACAATGAACGAAGGGTTCTGTTTATGAATCCTTCTGATATGAAGAAAGAGAACTTTCAGAAGCGTGATGTGGTTGATATCACTAGTTCTTATGAAGGTCAGAAACGAACTGCGAAAAAATTTATAGTAGTTCCTTATAATATTCCATCAGGGAACTTGGCTGCTTATTTTCCTGAGACTAATGTTCTTGTGCCGTATAACAAGTTTGCCGATAAGAGTAAAACTCCTATCAGTAAATCAGTTAAAGTATCGCTCTCTATACATACTACTTAAAAATAAAAACCCCCGCTGCAGATTTCTCTACCGCGGGGGCAAACAACTAACCAACCTAAAAACAATCTTTAATATCTTCTGCTAGTTCTCGATGACGAACTTCTTGCAGTACTTGTTCTACTGCTTCTGGCATCGCTAGCTTTTCTTATAGTTCTTTTTGAACTTGTACTTCTTACTGCCGTGTTACCTCTTGAACGGGCGTTGTTCTGCCTAACAGTTGTTTTGTTTGCACTTCTCGAAGCGTTATTATAGCTTTTCGAATTGCGGGTGACCGTTCTTTGTTCAGGGGTTCTAGTGACTGTTCGCTTGGTAACGGTGTTACCTCTTGGTGATGTTACCGTTGTTGATTTTCTAGAAACCGATCTGCCATTAGGGGTTGTAGAAGTACTTCTTTTAACAGTTCTACTTGCCGTATTGGAACTTCTGTTGACTTGTGATTTTCTCGCGTCAGAAGAACGACCTTGGTTACTTCTTGAAACATTTTGATTTCTACTGATTCGTTGATCACTTCTACTAGCGCCAGTATTACTGGCAACGGAACGGCTTGTTCTCGGGGCTGCACTTCTGACAGCTACTCTACGGTCATTTCTATAGATTTTAGCCCTGTCTTTTCTGACTTGGTTGTATTTATGAGACCTTCCGATTTGCGCGTATGCCCTTCTTTGATTGTATCTGTACGGTTTGTAATAGGTATATCTTACGGGATTATAATATCTTCTATATGGCTTATTGAAAACTAGGCAGAAGCCAAGGGCTGGTCTGACAAAAAGCGCATGAAAGGGTCTATAGATATAGCGTCTGTTGTATACATTGATATAACCGGTATGGTAATCATAAAATCCTCTTCTGTTATAATAAACGTACATTCCTCCTAAGCGGTGCACTCTTCCACTGTTATACGAAATGTCAACATCGCCGATTTGTGTTACACGGCCGTAATAGTCGTAAAATACTGGAACATTCTCTACCTGAATAACTGCCCCGTAATCGTCATATTGCACATAAGGGTTATAGTCAAAACCAGAGTTAAAGGTTACACCGTTTCTTCTTCCTGTCACATACTGGTCGATATAAAAATCAAACTCACCATCGGGATATACCGAAAACGTAATGCCATTTTCAACAAAAATAAAGGCGTCGTTGTTTCTATAAGCATTGCGTTCAGCAACCTTATCTTCTGTACTAGTGGCCAAGGCTCCGGAGGCACCCATAACTAAGGCCGAAAAAAAGAGTACTAACTTTTTCATGATATAAGGTTTTAAGTTCCCGAATGTAACTATTCACATTCGCCATTAAGAAAACAAACAGCGTGCCAAAAAATAAAATAGAATTTTATCTATTGATATTCAATTAGTTAAAAAGAGTCTATTGAGAATTATGTGAAGGAGGTCGCGGTGATATCGACAAAAAAGAACATAAAATAATAGTTGTCAAGTGAAGTGTATGATCACCAACAACTAGTATTTTAAATCAACTTATATCTGATGCTATAGTTTTTCGGCTAAATATTTACCTGTGAACGAATTCTTATTGTTTACGATTTCTTCGGGGGTTCCTGTTGCTAAAAGGTTTCCGCCGTTTTCACCACCTTCAGGACCAAGATCAATAATATGGTCGGCACATTTGATCAATTCTATATTATGCTCGATGACAATTACCGAATGCCCCTTTTCAATTAATGCATCAAATGATTTGAGCAGCTTTTTTATATCATGAAAGTGAAGACCTGTAGTTGGTTCGTCAAAAATAAAGAGAGCCTTATCCTTGGTGGTTCCTTTTACCAAGAAAGAAGCCAGTTTGATTCGTTGCGCCTCTCCACCCGAGAGCGTTGAAGATGATTGGCCCAATGTAACGTAACCCAAGCCCACATCTTGTAAAGGTTTTAGCTTCGAGACGATTTTTTTCTCTTTATGACTCTCAAAAAAGGCAATGGCATCATCAATGGTCATGTTTAATACATCATCGATATTGGCATCTTCAAATTTAACTTCTAAGATTTCTTTTTTGAACCGCTTACCACCGCATGTATCACACTCTAGGTGAACATCGGCCATAAATTGCATTTCAACAGTAATCTCACCTTCGCCCTTGCATTTCTCACACCGTCCTCCATCAACGTTGAAAGAAAAATGTTTTGCCTGATAACCTCTTATTTTGCTCAGTTTTTGAGAAGCGAACAGATTGCGGATATCATCGTAAGCCTTGATGTAAGTGACCGGATTGGATCGTGAGGACCGACCTATGGGATTTTGATCGACAAATTCCACATGTTTTATATGCTTGTACTTTCCTTCCACCTTAGAATATTGCCCCGCTTTTTCACCATAGCCACCTACTTCCTTCAAAATAATAGGATACAATAATTTTTTTACCAAGGTACTTTTTCCGCTACCGGAAACGCCAGTGATAACCGTAAGCATGTTTAGAGGAAAGGTTACATTAATATTCTTAAGGTTGTTCTCTCTCGCCCCAATGATCGAAATAAATTCTTTAGAACTTCTTCTTATTTTTGGTATATCGATTGTTTTTGAACCATTCAGGTAACTTGCTGTTAACGAGTTTGACTTTAAAACTTCAGTTAAAGGGCCGTAAGCAACCACCTCACCACCATGGGTGCCCGCTTCTGGGCCTATATCGATAACTTCATCGGCCGCTTTCATGATATCTTCATCATGTTCTACTACGATAACAGTGTTACCTAGGTCTCGTAAAGATTGTAAAACTTCAATTAAGTTTTCGGTATCTTTAGGATGTAGACCAATACTTGGTTCATCCAATATGTACATGCTTCCAACGAGACTACTGCCGAGCGAGGTGGCCAAATTGATTCTTTGACTTTCACCTCCTGAAAGGGTATTCGATTTCCTGTTAAGTGTGAGATAGCTAAGACCTACTTTATATAGAAAACCAAGTCTGCTCGTGATTTCCTTCAAAAGGCGAGAGGCTATTTGTTGATCATGTTTGTCCAGTTCGAGTTGCTCGAAAAAGGGTATGAGCTTTTTGATCGGAAGCTCTACCAAATCAGATATATTCTTTCCACCGACCTTTACATGGTCGGTTTCTTTACGAAGCCTTTTACCCTTGCAAACATCGCATCTGGTCTTACCTCGATAACGGGAGAGCATGACCCGGTTTTGTATCTTATAACTTTTTTCCTCCAGCGTTTCAAAGAACTTGTGAATGCCGATAAAATGGGCGTTTCCATTCCACACTAAGTCTTTTTGATCATCGCTTAGTTCAAACCATGGTTTATGAATGGGAAAATCGAATTTGTAGGCCGAATTGACCAGTTGGTCACGGTACCAACCCATGCTTTCACCTCTCCAAGGGGAAACGGCATTATCATATACCGATAGTGCTGTATTGGGTACAACCAAATCTTCGTCAATACCAATTACATCACCATAGCCCTCGCACTTTGGGCAGGCTCCGTAAGGGTTGTTGAAACTGAAAAGATGAACGTTAGGTTCTAAAAATGACATTCCGTCCAACTCAAATCTATTGCTAAAATGAGAGGTATGACCGGTTTCCATTTCCTCGATGATACATTCCCCTTTGCCCTCGAAGAAGGCCGTATCTACGGCATTAGCTAATCGATTATAAAAGTCTTCGTCATCTTTGACTATAATTCGGTCTACGACCAATTCAAATTCTCGACCAATATCGGTGGGGGCGTTATCAATTCGATACACTTGTCCACCATGTTTGATACGGGCATACCCTTGTTTCGACAACAATTGTAATGATTTCTCAACATCGCGCTTCTCGTCGATTTTTAAGGGTGCCAGTAACAGAAGCTTTTTACCTATTTCTTGGCTCTTTACATGTTTAACAAAGTCGGTTACGGTGTCTTTTTTTACCTCTTTTCCAGAAATTGGCGAAAAGGTCTTGCCTATTCTTGCGTATAGCAATTTGAGATAATCATATATTTCAGTAGTGGTACCCACTGTAGACCGAGGATTGGTAGAATTTACTTTTTGCTCAATGGCAATTGCGGGGGCTATACCTTTAATATAATCAACCTTAGGTTTATCTAGTTTTCCCAAGAATTGTCTGGCATATGAAGAAAGACTTTCTACATACCTTCGTTGACCTTCTGCATAAAGTGTATCGAAAGCTAAACTAGACTTACCGGAGCCTGATAGGCCTGTAATCACCACCAATTTATTTCGTGGTATGACAACATTAATATCTTTCAGATTGTGCAGTTTAGCACCTTTTATAATGATATTCTCTTTGGGGTTTACCTCTAAATTCACTGTCTTTTTCATATATGTACTGCAAAGATACAATGAAGCCGTCAATAAAAATGTGGCACGGTATTAGGTAGTACGACAATGTGCTCTTATAAAGATTTTTTTATGAACCATTTAATTTTTTCTATATTTGAGCCTAACAAAATGTTAAGAAGCCTATAGCATAGAATTACTTTTTACAGTTTAAAACGAGTTTCTACCGCGCCTTTTGAAAGAGATAGGTGTGCGTTTTTAATAAAAAGTAATAGCTATGGATGTACAACTTGACGATTCCCTTCTTATTAAAAGATATGTGGCAGGCGATGAAAAAGCGCTTGAGGCCCTTATCGAAAAACACAATCAGCGACTGAGTAGTTTTATTTATTCAAAAGTTAATAGTCGCGATATTACCGAAGATATATTTCAAGATACCTTTATTAAAGTTATTCGAACTTTGAGAAGGGGTACTTATAATGAAGAGGGTAAATTCTTGCCTTGGGTGATGCGTATTGCACACAATCTAATAATCGATCATTTTCGTAAAAGCAGTAGAATGCCTATGTTCGATGGTGCCGACACTTTTGATATTTTCTCGCTCATTAGTGATGAGAAGCTGAATGCCGAGCATCAAATAATAAAAGACCAAATTGACACCGATTTGGGCAAGTTGATCAATGAACTACCGGCCGACCAAAGAGAAGTCTTGGTGATGCGTATATATAAGGATATGAGTTTCAAAGAAATTTCAGAGAATACAGGTGTTAGCATCAATACAGCTTTGGGAAGAATGCGCTACGCTTTGATCAACCTTCGTAAGATAATTGAACAGAACGATATTCTTTTAACGATTTAATGTGCCATAGGTCGAACGGTTTCATTAAATTTATATTCGTGGCGTTAGAGTACTATAACAATACGGATATTAGATATGGAAAAAATTTACTCTGCTGAACAAAAAGGAATAAAACAAGTAAAGGCTAGCGCTTCAACCGTAAAGTTTTTGTTAGATTATTCTAAATCATTGAAGTTTACCGAAGCAAAAGGAATCAAGTTCGAGTCGAACATGAATTGATATTAAAGGTAACCAATAGAAAAAAGGTCTTGAATCAACGATTCAAGACCTTTTTTAGTTTTCACCACACTAATTTACCTGCATACAACCGCCTAAACCGTTATTCTGAGCCTTATAAGGCCTCTCTCTGTTAGTTGTTGAGTGCTTAATATCAGTAGTTTTGGCTATTTTCAACGCACGTATTTCACATTTATTTTATAGAAAACAGAAAATGTAGGGTTTCACATCAGAATCTGGCAGTTTGACAACAATGTTTTTTGCGCGAGGGTCAATCTTTCTAGTTTTATATCAGAATTAAAACAAGCTATCCCCCAATAGATTAATTGAAATATAAACTAATGACCGTAAAGCAATCAAAATGATTGCCTCAAATCTTAAAAACTGCACGCATGAACCTACAGACCGAAGACTCAGTATTAGTTAGAGATTACATCGCCGGAGATGAAAAAGCCTTGGAAATTCTAATCAACAGGCACAACCAAAGAATTACAAGCTTCATCTATTCCAAGGTATTGGACAAAGACATTACCGAAGACATTTTTCAAGATACCTTTATTAAGGTAATACGTACCTTGAAAAAAGGTAACTACAGTGAAGAAGGTAAATTTTTGCCTTGGGTAATGAGAATTGCCCATAACTTGATCATCGACCATTTCAGAAAGAACAAAAGAATGCCAATGTTCGAAGGAAACGAAGATTTCAATATCTTTTCGGTAATCGGTGATGAGAAGTTGAATGCTGAAAAACAATTGATCAAAGATCAAATCGATAGCGACCTTAGACATTTGGTAGAAGAATTACCAGATGACCAAAAAGAAGTTTTGATCATGAGAATCTACAGAGATATGAGCTTCAAAGAAATCTCTGAAAACACTGGGGTTAGTATTAATACTGCTTTAGGAAGAATGCGATATGCCCTTATCAACCTTAGAAAAATCATTGAAAAGAACAACATTGTTCTAACAAATTAATAATTAGAGACCGGTTTACAACAATATTTCATATGTAGCGGCGTTATCCTTGTATAACTATGCTACTGATATGGAAAAAATCTACTCTGAAAACCTTGAAAAAGGTAAATTCGTAAAAACTAGTGCTGAGACAATTCGATTTTTATTGGATTTCTCCAAACAGTTTCATGTAACGGAATTTAGAAACCTCCGATTTGAAAACAGTTTAAATTAATTACAAAAAGCCCCATTTAACGGGGCTTTTTTGATTTTAAATATTCTTTGAGAATTGATTTTCTACCAATTGTTTTGGTAATGATATCTTGATCTAGGTTCCAACCTCTGGCCGGGGAGTATTGTCTACCGTACCAAATAATCTGTAAGTGTAAGTCATTCCATATTTCCTCAGGAAAAAGTCTTTTGGCATCTCTTTCAGTCTGAACCACATTTTTCCCATTTGAAAATCCCCAACGGTACATTAGCCTATGTATATGAGTATCTACCGGAAATGCAGGAATCCCAAAAGCTTGCGAGACCACTACGCTGGCCGTTTTGTGGCCCACAGCCGGCAGTTCTTCAAGCAATGAGATATCTTGTGGCACTTCACCATCGTATTTATCGACCAAAATTTGCGAAAGCCCGTGAATACCTTTCGATTTCATAGGTGAAAGCCCTACGGGCTTAATGATTTCCCGAATTTCATCTACCGAAAGTTTGATCATGTCGTACGGGTTATCTGCCCTTGCAAAAAGCAGAGGAGTAATTTGGTTGACCCTTACATCGGTACTTTGGGCAGACATGAGTACGGCTACCAATAATGTATAGGGGTCTTTATGGTCTAAGGGAACAGGTATTTCAGGATATAATTTTTGAAGCGTCTTTATTACAAACTCAACCTTTTCGGCTTTGGTCATTTTTACTTAGTTTCGTTGAAATTTATTCGCGGTGCGAAGGTAACTTAAAAATAAGAATGACTATGTTGAAAGTAGGTGATCAGGTTCCTGATTTTATATCAAAAGACCAAGACGGTACGATTATCAAATTATCCGATTTTCAAGGAAAAAAACTGATAGTGTTTTTCTACCCTCGGGCCAATACACCCGGTTGTACAGCTGAAGCCTGTAATCTTCGCGATAACTATAATTCTTTAAAAGCAGCGGGCTACGAGCTTTTAGGGGTAAGTGAAGATTCTGCTAGAAAGCAGACCAATTTTAAAAATAAGTATGAGCTGCCATTTCCTCTTTTATCAGATGAAGACCATACGGTAATCAATGCCTTTGGCGTTTGGGGACCTAAAAAGTTTATGGGTAGGGAATTTGAAGGAATTCTTAGAACCACTTTTCTTATTGATGAAGATGGAGTAGTGGAGAGGGTCATCGATAAGGTAAAGACCAAAGACCATGCAGCCCAAATATTAGATTGATTGTAAAAGAAGCATGAACAAAAAAGCCGAACCTTAAATGGTTCGGCTTTTTTATTATTACCTGATTTGTCTAATTAGACATTATCTTCTTCGCCTTTCAATATTTTTCTGGTAAAAAGGTTTTTATCCTTAATGGTTTCGGCGATACCCTTAGGTAGCATCTCTTCCCAACCTTCTTCATTATTGATGATTTTCTTAAGTACATCCCTGGAAAAAATATGCATAATTTCAGGGTCGTAATCTATAATGTCCATCACCTTACCGTTGTACTTAAAGAATTTGTAGAGTTCTTTCATCCGTGGATGTACCTTGACGTTGTTGCTGGTCATAATTTGACCTGTTTCCGCATTCTTCATCGGGTAGAGATAAACTTGAAGCTCTTTAAAGAACAGCTTTCCGAAAGCCTCGAGAATACCACCACTTAAATGACGATAGTATTTTTCATCAAAAATATCTACCAAGTTGTTCACACCCATGGTAAGACCAATTTTGGCCTTAGTATAGTTATTAAGGTATTCGACCAACTTATAATATTCTTGAAATTTCGATATCATTACGGTATGGCCAAGGGCACACAATAATTCGGCCCGATCCATAAAGTCTTGCTCGTCTATTTCGCCCGCTGCTTTTAGATTCGAGAGGGTAATCTCAAAAATGACCATGGTATTATCTTGGTCAACGGCAGGATCACGAATAAAAATATCGTGTGATTTATGAAACATATCCATATTAACCTTGGTCACCGGTCTAAAACTACCTCTTAACGCCAAGATATTTTTTTTGTAAAGAATTGCGGCAGGCAATAGGTTGTTACCATCTGGGCCGAACATTACCGCATCGGTCATATCGTTTCGAATGAGTTGCAAACTCATTAAACGGTTATCTACATCTTTAAAATTAGGCCCTGAAAAGTTGATCATATCTATTTCGACTGTATCCTTATCGATATGGTCATACAGATATTTCAGCATTTTACGAGGTTTATGATACTTGTAAAAGGCACCATAAATCAAGTTAACACCCAGCATGCCCAGTGTTTCTTGCTGTAGACGTGCTTCGTTTTGTTTAAATCGAATGTGCAGTACAATTTCGTCAAACTCTTTTTGCGTAGGGTCTAATTGAAATCGTATACCCACCCAACCATGGCCTTTGTATCGTTTTGAGAAGTCTATGGTTGCCACCGTGTTTGCATATGCAAAAAACAATCGGTCAGGATGCCTTTCTCGGCTAATACGTTCCTCCATTAACCGCATCTCATGCGAAAGCATCTTCTTTAATCTTGATTGTGTTACATAACGCCCATCTTCTTCTATACCGTAAACGGCATCGCTAAAATCTTTGTCATAGGCACTCATTGCCTTGGCAATGGTTCCAGAAGCCCCTCCGGCCCTAAAAAAATGTCTGGCTGTTTCTTGACCTGCACCGATTTCGGCAAAAGTGCCATAAATATCCGGATTTAGGTTGATTCTCAGAGTTTTAGCCTTAATGGATGGGATGTTTTCAAAGGTGGAGTCCCTTTTTAGAACTGAAGCCATTTTCACGATTTTGATGAAAACAAAGTTAATAAGTTCGGGTCACCTATTAAATTATTTAGTTATAAATTTGAGTGCACATGAAAGAGCCAATGAAAATCACTTTTTTGGGTACGGGCACTTCGCAAGGCATACCTATTATTGGCAGTAAACACCCTGTTTGCTTAAGTTCTGACCCTAAAGATAATAGACTTAGGGTTTCCGTTATGGTCTCTTGGGGCAAGTACAATTATGTGATTGATTGCGGACCTGATTTTCGACAGCAAATGCTTACCCATGATGTTTCGAGAATTGACGGAATTCTCTTTACCCACGAACATTCTGACCATACTGCGGGTCTCGACGATATACGCCCTTTTTTTTTTAGACAAGGCGATATTCCCATTTACGCCCACCAACGAGTAGCCGATTCGCTGCGGCAGCGTTTTGATTATATTTTTACCGATGCCAACCGTTACCCTGGAGCTCCTGCCGTAGCGGTAAATACTATCGAAAAGAATGAGCCGTTTCTATTAGGAGACCTTTCGGTAGTACCGATTGAGGCCAATCATAATCGGGTTCAGGTTTTTGGTTTTCGTTTTGGCGATTTCACCTATCTAACCGATGTAAAGACTATTTCAGAGGAGGAAAAAAGCAAAATAATGGGAAGTAGGGTAGTAGTTGTAAACGCCCTTCGGGAAGAAGCCCATCATTCACATTTTAATTTAGAGGAGGCCTTAAGCTTTATTGAGGATATAAAACCCGAAAAAGCTTATCTCACCCACATTAGCCACCTATTGGGTTTTCATGAAGAAGTAGAAAAAAAATTGCCAAAAGGGGTGCACCTTGCATATGACAATTTAATATTGAACATCTGAAAAATATAATTCAAGTTTATTTACCATGAGAAGTAAAATCTTTCTTTATCTATTCGTATTCGTTTCACTAATATGCCTTTATCTTTTTGTGAGTAGTGGTAAAATGGCGAAGGCTAAAGATGACCAAATCATAAAATTGAATGCTGATGTTACGCAATTACAAGATTCGGTACAGGCCTTACAATTAAAGGTTCTTGAAATGCAGTATTTCTCTTTGGAGAACAATGATGATGCCCTGGCTTATTATGACCATTTACAAGTGAATGACCCTTCTCGTTATATTTCCGACAAGTTATTGGAAACCAATGAAACAAAAGGCGATAACCCTTTGGTGCCCTATGAGGGAATGGAAAGTGATTTTAAAATAAATAAAATCAAGGTGCTGAACCATAAGTGGATAATAACCGATTTTTCCGATGGAAAATATTGGGGCGAGCTTTTGATAAAATATGAATTGAAAGATGATTTAGGAGTCGATTTTACTACCCTCGATCATTTGCTATATACCCGTAGCAATTAAAACTAAGTCAATCTCTATTCCTTTTTCTAAATCTTATCCGAAAGCCACTTTTTAAAAGAGTAAAAATTCTGTGGTGATACCCCATGGCCTACCGGAAATTCTTCATAAATATGTTCAATATCTAATTTAGAAAGAAATTCAGGTGCTCTTTGGGCCCATTCAGGCGGGATTACTTGGTCTACTTGACCATGTGAGGCATATATCTTTAGATTTTGATGCTCTTTTTCTGTATAATTCTCAGCAATAATGGCCTCATTGATATAGCCGCTTAGGGCAATAACATTCTTAATTTTTTCAGGATATGATAGTGCAACGGCATAGCTGAGGATGGTTCCTTGACTAAAACCTAACAAAGTGACTCTCTTCTCATCTAAACCGTAGGTTTTACAGGACTCGTCGATGAAAGTTATTATCTTTTCTCTTGACTCTCCAGCTTGAGAATCGTCGCTCCATTTGCCTTGAACCGCATCAAAATTGATGGCATACCAAGCGTATCCGAAGGGTTCTAGGGTATAAGGTGCCCTTACCGATATGATGCAGAGTTCCTCAGGTAATTCCGGGGCAAAGGAATAAAGGTCTTCCTCATTACTTCCATACCCGTGAAACATAAACAAAACAGGCGCTTTTCCTTCCGATATAGAAGATGGTTTTATGATGTGTTCTAATGATAATGGTGCTGTGATCATTTTGGTCGGGGAGAATTGATTACACGATAATTGCTAAAAAAGTTAGCTGATAAAGGTAAACCATTTTTGAAAATAGGGGCCTAATATGGGTATCGATTGCTTCTTTTCAGCCAATGCGCCAAAGAAACCGTAAAACCATAATATGGTATAAGACAACATTAGACCAAAGAAAGAATAGATATTTCCCCAATTACTGGAGAGTATTCCGAAAGCAATAAATAGAAGGTGAAGACCAAATGCTTGTCTGGTGTGAAATCTTGCGAAATCATTCTTTGGTTCTGCATTCATGCTTATAGCAATCAATGCCCCTACAATTGTAAAATAGGCAATTATGGCAGCAGTCTTACCATCTTTAACAGTACTCATAAATAATCTTTAAAGCTTCCTTTAATATGAATAAAGAATATTAAATATAAACAGTAAAATTAATCACCTATAGTACCTATAACAGGTAGCGGTTCAGCTTTGCCATTCACTGCATTTACGATACCTAGAATAATGAGGACCAAAATTAGAAGACTGATGATGGTTGAAATCATCATTAATGAAGATGGTAAAAACCATGATAGCACCGAATTGGCAAGACTTGCTATTACTATTCTGAACGATTGTCCTATGTGAAATTGGGCAAAAGCGTTGTTCTTACTGTTGTTCATGATGACAGCTACTATCATCCCAATAAAAGTAATGTAACTGATTATAGCTATAGTTTTACCTTCCTTAACTGTAAATTGGTCCATAATTAGGTTGATTTTGGTTTATAAATCGAGCTCAATATTAGTTTAATTTAATACCGCTTTTCCGTTATTTATTGTACCATAAACAATCCCTTTTAGCGATTTGCCTAGATACATGCTGTTCTTAGAGGTTGATGAAAGATTCTCTTCGGCAGGTGTAAACTTTTTCTCAGGATTGAAAATGGTAAGGTTGGCTTTTTCACCTTCCTTCAGTTTTGGTGTATCTATGTCATATACCTCCCGGCCTTTTGATAACAGTTCAATAGCGGTCTCGGTACCGAAAAGTTTATTCATTACACCAAAAGAACTTTCTAGCCCAAGACTTCCGTATTCGGCATTATCAAATTCCACTCTCTTTTCTTCAATATTTAGAGGCGTATGGTCACTGGTCACGAAATCGATAGTGCCATCTTTTAAACCTTTCATAAGCGCTTTGGTGTCTTTCTCCGTTCGTAATGGTGGCAGTACTTTAAAAAGGGAATCAAACTCTTCTAAACATGAATCAGTGAAAAACAAGTTGTGAATCGCTACGCTACAAGTGACATTAAGCCCTTTCTTTTTGGCATCTGCAATAAGCTTTACCGAATTGGAAGTTGAAATGGTGGGTATATGAAGCCTTCCTCCGGCATATTCAAGAATAAACAAATCTCGTATGATTTGTAGTTCTTCAGCCAATGAAGGTATACCTTTTAAACCAAGCTTGGTAGAAACTTCTCCCTCGTTTACGATTCCCTTGCCAGCAATCTTTTTATCCATTGGAAAAGAATAGACAAGACCCTTGAAATTCTGCGTGTATTGCAATGCAATTTTCAGCAGATTGCCATTATCGACGGGACTTTTAAAATCGTAAAACCCGACGGCACCTGCATTTTTCATGTCATAAAGTTCTGCAAGTTCATTACCCTCTGCCTTCATGGTCATGGTGCCTAAAGGATATAGTTCAGTAGCTGCATCTTTTGATGCATTTTTTAGAAAAACAATATCGGAATTAGAATCAGGAACGGGGTGTACGTTCGGGTTGAGAACTATTTGCGTAAATCCGCTTTTGGCAGCGGTGAGCAAGCCATTTTCGATGGTTTCCCTATCCTCAAAACCTGGTTCACCAAAGCTTACGCTACTATCGAACCACCCGATGGATACATGCAGATTTTCAAGTTGAATAATCTTCGTACTTGATTCTGCTTCTATTTTAGAGGCAATTTTAGCGATTTTTCCATTCTTGATCCAAATGTCTCGTTTTTTTAAATGAAGGTCCTTTTGGGTTTGATCAATAATTATGGCCGATTTTAAAAGGATGTTCATTTAAGAAATTTTTGAATGAGTATTTCAACCATTAGAAATAACAGCGCTAAAATAACAAACCATTTCCAAAGCTCCGTTACGCGATTGTCTTTTTCGAAGGTTTCAAACAATGAGGTAATCGAGGTATCTAAACTGGTCGATTCTAGTTCTTCTGGGCGCAAGTATTCTAGCATGCTCTCTTTTCTATCGTAGTTGAAACTTAAAAAGCCTAACGATTCATTTTGATAATCAATGCTGTAAATACCATCTTCCTTTAATTCATCATTAAATACCATATGCACCTTTTGAGCCATCGATTGTTGTTGTGGTATATACTCAATTTCACCTTTAACTACCTTTAAAATAACATCTTGTTCTAAAGAAATAGGCACATCAACAGATACATCTTTTCTCAATTGGTTGTATAGTTCAGGAGATTTTAAGCTGTTGATGGCCATGTTGTAAAAGGTAGGAACTATCAATGGTGAATTCTTGAAATTTGAATTTTCTGAGGATAAGGGGGCCGAGAACGCATAAAAGTTATTGTCTCCTATCAGAAAGGGGGTACGGTCTTGAAAACTTAGAACTGCAGGGGCGGCCGATTTCAAAGTATATTGAGATGAAGTCTTAGGGTACTGAAAATTATCTACTTTTTTGTCAAATACGTTTTGGTATAAAGGATGGGCAAAATTAATTTGTGTAATATTTTTTTCAGAGGTGTTCTTCTCGCCAAACGCCGTACCGTAAAATTGTGAGGTGAGCACTTGATAGGATTGTAAATCGATTTCAATAGGAGGAATGACCAACAAGTGCCCTCCGTCATTTGTAAACTCTTTGATGCTAGAAACCAAAGGTGAGGGTATCGATGTTAATTCGTTGAATATAATAAAGTTCTGTCGGGAAATATCGCTGTAGTTCAATTGGTTTATCGAAACGGCTGTGAGCTCAAACTCATCATCTGAAAAAAGTCTTTTCAGAAAACTATCATCCGCATCACTTACAGCTAACACTTTGATTTTTTGGCGTTCACCAATTGAAAAATATAACTGGTTATCATAATCCAGCGCGTTATCGGTGACCTGAATTTTTCCCTTAAACTCTTCTGTATTAGTAATTGTAAACTGTATGCTACCGCTTAAGTTCTCATCAAACTTCGCTGAGCTTTTTGCTGTCAAGATGGTATCGTTATAAAGGGAAACCGGTATGCTTTCAAGCTCTTCCTGCGACGACAACAATACAGTTAAATCTAAATGATTTTCGTCATTGGTCTTTATATAGGCGGAATCTACTGAGACATTATTTTTTGAATCACCTGAAAGTTGAACCAAATGCTTTTTTACGGTACTAAGAGAATCCGACCCATCAAATTGTAATGACCTTTGAAAGTCTGAAACAATCACCAAATTTTTATCGGTATCGCTATTTTCAGAGAATAAGGTCTCTCCCTTAAACTGTATTTGATTTAGGGTTAGTTGTTCGTCGGTAAAATTGATTTCTAAAAGTTGGTTTTGAAAGTCTTGCAGAAGTACATTTCCAAAAGTTCGGTCATTGGTAAAAATTGTGATTCGCTCATTTTTGGGCAGCACTTTCAGCAACTGCTGAACCGCGTTTTGTAGAAGGGACGCACCGTTATTCTTCAGTTGCATGCTAAACGAATTATCTAAGTAGATAATGGTTTCTTTCTCTTTTAACGCGACTTTTGATGCAAAAAAAGGTTGGGCAAAAGCAATAACCAATGCGGCCAACAAAGATAATCTTGTCAGCAGAAGCAGCCATTTTTTTAAAGTTTGGCTACGCCTCGATTCAACTACTACCTTTTTTAAAAGTTTGACATTGGTAAAAGGAGTTTTCTGAAACCTTCTGAGCTGAAAAAGATGAATGAAAATAGGAATCAGGAGTAAGAATAGCGCCCAAAGAAGTTCTGGATGTTTAAACTGCATGTCCTGAATTGAGTAAACAAAGATAATTAAAAAAGGAGGAGAATAGCATGATGGCCCCTTAACAGAAAAAGAAGAAATCTTTCATTGGTAGGTAACCTAATCGGGTAAGGTAATCTCGAATGACAGTTTGTGATTCTTCATTTGCTACGGTAATAATACTTTGCGGTAATGTAAGCTCTTTTAAAAGAGAAAAATGATGCATTTTTATGCCATAGATTTTCTTACCGATTTTTTTTGGGTTATCGCACAACCAAAAAAAATCAATCCCGCTTTTTTTAAGTCCTCTGGCGATTTCCTTTCCTTTTTTCCCCGCTCCCCATACGGTCAACACCCGATTCGGTTTTCTATCAATTTTTAAAAAATAAAAAAGTTTGATGTTCAAAAAATAATTTTGGGCGTAGTGTTCACTGGTTCTAGAGGTACGGGTATCGTAGTCTCGCCAGTGGTGTAATACGGTATCGCATGGTATGCACGAAAGACCATTCTGATAGAAACGAAAAGTAAGGTCATAATCTTCAGGGTAGCGGTCGGGTTCAAAAGCTTGGCACGCGTTCAGGTCATCGCGGTAAGTCATCCAACAAGGGGAGGGTATTACGCATTCTTTATATATTTCAGTATAGTTAGAACCTTTAGATGTTAAATGGTTCAACCATTGCTCATAGCGCTCATAACCATTACTGATACCACGATGTGAAAAGTATTTTACTTGGCCTACGGCTATATGGCCTTTACCATTTTTAAGTAGAGAGGTAACGAGAAACTCTAATTTGGTTTTCACCATTACATCATCAGAATCCATTCGAGTGATTAATTCTCCGCTACTTTGTTGATAAGCAGTTTGGAGTGCAGAAATGATGCCCTTTCCCCTGTTTTCCAAAACCAAAATTCTATCATCTTTTTTGGCCATATCTGAAACAAGTTGAAGGCTGCGATCTTCGGAATGGTCATTGACCGCTAAAACCTGCCAATTTGTATAAGTCTGTTGAATAACCGATTCGATACATTCATTTAAAAATGGTGCGGTGTTCTTGAAGGGAATCAGTATGCTGACCAGTGGTTGCTGCATGTTGGCAATTTAATTAAAAGCACGGTTTTTATTGCTTTTATGGTAGGCCTTAAAACTTAAGTGAGAATAAATTTCAATTTTTACTTTAATGAACAGAAAAAGGTTTTTATATTTGCACCCGCTTAAGGAGGAATGGCAGAGTGGTCGAATGCGGCAGTCTTGAAAACTGTTGAGGGTCACACCTCCGGGGGTTCGAATCCCTCTTCCTCCGCTGAGATTTAATATCTTAAGATAAGAAACCCTGTAAATCAATAATTTACAGGGTTTTATTTTTTATCAAACGATATTATTTAATATCAACGTGAAGGGTGCCCTTTTCGTTGTCCCTGACCTTCTTTCCAAAAAGGGATACTTAATATTGTTAAAATTCTAATTATCATATAATTACGATTGTTGTTGTTTGACTTTTTTTCATAATTTAAATGGAAATAGTATTAAAAAGGTCTCCAATTACTTTGTCAATATTATTCTATCTTAAAAAACACAAGCCTGATAAGGTCGGTCGAGTCATGATAAATTTGCTAATTACCGTAAATGCAAAGCGATCAGAATTCAGCACAGGAAGAAAGGTTTATCCCAATAGGTGGGATGCAATCAATGGTAAAGTTGTAGGTTTTTCACAAAATATCCATCAATTGAATTCTCACTTAATGAAGATTCGTAAAGATTTATACCGATGCGGATAGGTTAAAGGACCGCGGCCATCCGCTTACTGCGGTGTCCTTTCGAAATGCATACCTTGGTCTTGACAAGCCATGAAAATGGTCTTGAAGATTTTTGAGGAGCATAATAAAAGAGTTGAGGAACTAGTGCCTTACATATCTTTTTGTAAGATTTGAGCCAACTGGAAATCCATATTTGCTCTTGAAAGCGTAAGTATATTTTTGTAAAATAGCACCCTAAACCCCAAAAAAAATAAAATTCCCCCAAAGCATGACAAAATCTTTATCTAGTACCTACAAGCTGATTGTATTTTCAGTGCTATTTACAATTATCACTGTTGACTTATTGAGCCAAGAAAGAAACGACCGTGCCCAAGTTATGAAGGTAGTTGAGGTTACTTTCAATAGCAAAAACACCTATAATAACCCTTATACCGAAGTAGATGTATGGGTAGAACTAAAGAAAACGGGATCGGCAGAAGAGACCTACCGCGTTCCAGTATTCTGGGATGGCGATAATGTATTCCGAGTCCGTTTGGTCGCTACTTCACCTGGAGAATGGACTTGGAGAGTAATTGATGGCACAGTCAACAATTCAGATCGTGGCTTCGTTGGCCAAACGGGCTCTTTTAATGCAGATCCCGCTGATGTTCACGAAAATCCCAATAATCATGGTTTTATAAGGGTCGCTTCCAATAACCGAACTCTTGAGTATGCAGATGGTACGCCATTTTTCTATACGGCGGACACTTCGTGGTCTGCATTGACCGCTGTTTTCGGGTTCGATGCGGCAAATAGCATTTCTGGCATATCCTTTAAAGACTACATTGCCGAGAGAAAACGTCAAGGCTTTAATGGGCTTAATGTTATCGCCAGTTTTCCTGATGATACCTATCTTATGCAGCAGGGAAGAAATTTAGACCGAAAAGGTACCAAAACTGGTTTATGGTCGAGTGCCACTTGGGGCAAGAAAGTGGCACCAGACGGGGCTACCCCTTTTGAAATGAAAATGCCCGGACAATCAGTGACCGATGCCAGGCTGGAAGTGGACTATAGAAGAATAGTACCGGAATACTGGCAGGCCGTGGATGAACGTATGCAGTTTTTGTCCGATCAGGGATTTGTAACCCTGTTCGAATCCATAAGAAGGCATGAACGTTGGCCGTTCCGAGCGCAAGAAGAAAAGAATGCCTTTTACAATTACATTAGATATTTATGGGCACGATATGGTTGCTATAATATGATATTTAGTTGGGTACACCATGATACGAATTCCGGAAATGTGTATCCTGGATGGCGTGAACTTGTGCGGGATGCCCATTTGAAGCTTAGCAATCAATTAGGTAATAAGATGCCGTATGGCCAGCCAAGAACCGCAATGTCATTTAATACCACCCTACGTAATTGGGATACTGATCTACCTAATGCGCTGGATCTGCAGAATGTAAGTAATGCCGAAAGAGATGAGGACATGCATAGGTGGTTGAAGGATATCTACCTTGATCAGCCAGCAAAACCTGCGTTAAATTTAGAACCTTTTTATCCCGGTTGGGGTCTGCATTCACAGAATGAAATAGAAAAGGGTCTTGACGATACCACCATGGCACAAATGCAGATGTACGGTTCTGTGTTAAGTGGAGGTCTTGCGGGTCATGCCTGGGGTGATGCCTGGTACGCGGGCGCAGCGACATCGACCTCAAGGAGTTCTGAGGATGGTGGTACAATAGTACCGAATAACGACCCACAGCGAAATGCCTTGAAAGCCTTCGAATCACAAGCTATGGGCCACCTAAGAAGTTTCATATTGGATTCCGGGCACGATTATAAACATTTGATCCCTGCGGCGCATACCAATTTGAGCGATAGTCAAGATTTCAGGCATTCACTGGCCATTGATGAAAAGGCGGACGTTGCCCTAGGATTTTTTACCGCGGATTTGCAATCTCGCCCCGAGGCCTTACCTACGTTAACTAATCTAAAGAGGTCAGAAACCTATCAATTTCAGTGGTGGGATGTGACCAATGGTGTTTGGATCGATGCCGGTAGCCTTACCTCTGACCATAGTGGTGCCTTAAAAACACCTAACGTGCCCAACAACGACCGGTCGAAAAATTGGGCATATCGAATTCTTTCAGAAGCCATGGAAAAGAATGAACCAGAAGTGGAGACTCCACAGCAGGAGGAAGATGGTTTCGTCCTTCGTATCAATGCCGGAGGAGATGAGGTTCATTATAATGGAAATATTTTTTCCGCGGACAGCTATTATGATACGGGAAGCACTTTAGATAGGATCCAGACGGGCTTGGAAGACCCATTTAGAACATTTCGTTACAGCACTAGCCAAAAAATGGGTTATAATATCCCCTTAGATAACGGGCAATATATCGTAAAGTTACATTTTGCTGAGCTATGGTTTGGGGCTACCAATGGAGGTAGGGGTAAAACGGGAAGCCGCGTCTTTGATGTGCGCATGGAGAATCGCTTAGTCGAAGATGACCTTGACATCTACAAAGAGGTAGGAGCGGAGTCTACACTGACCAAGACTTATACGGTCAATGTCGAAGACGGGTCTTTGAGTATTGATTTTTCCGCCCTGGGTTTTGATGGCGGTACCAGACACCCCGTTATCAACGCTATAGAAGTTTTTGGAGCACAGAAGCTATCGACGCCGGAAGAAAAAGCCATCGTTGACGGCCTCGCCGGCCACTGGTCTTTAGATGATGCAATAGGTACGAATGCTACCGATTCAAGCGGTAACCAGTATGATGGAACTTTGATTGGTGGCATCAATTTTAAGGATAATACAATGGATGGCAAGATAGATAAAGGCTTGTCCTTTTCAGGAGAGGAAGATTTTGTGACCTTGCCGGATATTGACAGTTCAATTGATAGCCAGTTTACAATCGCGGCGTGGATACATCCAAAAACCGTAAGGGGTAATTATCAGGGAATCGCTGGAACCCATACCAGTGGTGGATTTATGACCTTTGTTTATAACGGTTCCCTTGCTTTTGCACTTCAAACCGATTCGGGCAGGAAGCTGGTGTCGCACGGTACTATAACTGCAAACACTTGGCAACATGTTGCGGTCTCTTATGACGGCCGTACTATGACTTGGTTTATTAACGGAAATGAAGTAGGTCGTGAGGTACATAGTGGACGCGTATCAAATCACGAAATAGGCTACATCGGCTGGTCTGGATGGAATAGGGAATACTTTGAAGGTGGTGTCGACGATGTGAAGCTGTTCAACGAGGCACTTTCAAAGGATCAGGTATATGGTCTCTTTGAAGATGGTAATGTAACAAAAGGGTCTGTCAATTTGGTCGCCAAAGCTGGCCTTAACAGTAAAACTATTGAAAACGCTCAAAAACCTGAGACCGAAAATGTTCTTACTGGGTACGTCTATCCCAATCCTACGGTAGATAGGGTTCGACTGACCAACATACCCTCTGGGGAAAAGGAGATTTTGGTAAGCGATTTTTCGGGTAGAATATTGATGGAATTAAGAACGGAAGCGGAAAAGCCTGAAGTCGATTTCTCCGCTTTACCCGATGGTATTTACACGGTAAAAGTTTTGAAAAACGGATTGGAACAGGCCTTTAAGGTGGTCAAGAAGTAGGATTGTTCAATTCAAGCATTTATGTGAAAACATCCCGATGGTACCGTCATCGGGATGTTTTGCGTTCATATAGAGCAAAATAGGGCATACGATAGTGCCGTTATTTTTTTTAGAAAATACTTTGCAGTACGTAAGTGAGTTAGTGATTGTGGCTTTTCTCCATTTATTTAAAGTAGAAAGTATCCAAGCGCAGGTAAGTTAATGTGATTTTCAAGCATCTGGTATTTAAAATATAAGTCTTTCCATAGGCCAAAAGACTAGCACTCAAAATTGACGCTAGCCTTATGAAGATTATTTTAATCTAATTAATTGACTACCGCGTATTCCCACAAGATATCACGTCTCCTAATTTTCTACTGGTTCTAACACGTACAGTAGAACTGGTGTTGCCCTCAATGGTCTTTATTCTAGTATTGTTCGTCAAATTGTTTGGGTCGTCTACAAAGTCAATAAAAATACCACTATGCTGTCCACCGCTGGCCCATTGAAATCTTAAATAATCCCCAGGATTCAATACATACGAACCGTTCATAATTTCACTTATTTGATGGGCCCGATTTAAGGATGCGAAATAGTTCTCCATAGATTGTGAACCGATATTCCCATCAGGTGTGTTCCATCTAGCCTTCTGCAAGGCCCAACTGGCAAATTCACTGCACCAAGCATTTTCAGTGCCGTATTTCGTGGGGTCGGTCTTACCAATTTCACGAGCTGCCCAATGAATTTGAGCAATCCAGTTGTGCTCTATCTGGTCGAGTTTGGTTTGTAAAATCTGAGCTGTCAACGAGATAAATCTACTAGGTTCCATAATAGAATCGTCCAACCAGACATTTTCGTTCCAATCCAAAATCGTTTCACCGCTATGTACAATTTTGATATGTGCAATCTTAATGCCATCGCCACTTTCCGTCTCCAACATTAGTTCGTCCCATGCATCGGTGGGAATTCCTTCCATATAGCTCTGGATGGTATTGAAATCCCATTTTAAGGTGTCTCCTCTCTCAAAATGGGTCGAAGGCCTTCCATTTAGTTGAACGGTATGTCCATCGCCAAAATGTAGTAAGATATGGTCCGTATTACTACCATGTGTATCGTTTCCGTCACTAATGGTGATTTCGATATAGTTTTCCCTTATCAAAGGTGATCCGTCATCGATATTTTGGCTAAATGCCATTTGTGGCGCACCGACCTTGGTCAATCTTTTACGCTTAAATTCGATGGCTTTGGTGCCCTTGGCTATTCGCTCGTTAACCGCGATAGGATTCGCCTTGTTGAGCGAGGAAAGGGCCCAAGCGTTAAGACCGGTCTGTTCGGCAATGTCATTGGGTAAGAAAAGGTCTTGAAGTTTGTCGGTTTTACGCAAAGGAGTAAGGGTGCCGATGTTCGAAATACTTTGGGTCAACATGTTTTTTAGGTTTTAAGTGGATATTAATTTTTCGGATAGACGATTCAAGGCGCTGATTTTGAACGCTTTTAATCGAGAACATGTTGAAAGTACGATGTGTATATATTTCATGTAGGGGGATTTGTGCAGATGGTCAATATTTTTGTATAGCCAGAAAATAATAGACTGACATCGAATAAGCATTTGAGTAAGTATCAGGTTGTGGGCGCTTTTGCTTTACTGATGGAAAAGTTATTTAAGTTATTATTTTTGAGACTAGCACTAATTATCCGTTGCTTATCAGTTTCGAAAACCGCCACTTTCGCGCTGAAAAATGACGTCGGAACTTTATTTTTGGCAAGCTGATGCCAATTATTGAAATAAGAATAAAGTAAGGCGGTGAAGTCAACCATTTAATCGCTTCTTAATTCCATTAGAGGTTACATTTGGCGACACACTTGACCCTTATTTTCAACTATTTAAATGATTATATTTAATGTAATTAGTACTTTTTTTTCAAGTTTGAACTACTAAAAAGTCGTGTTAACTACTCGGGTGAAACACATCTATTAGCATCATAAAGCCAAATTAACGGGCTTTTGATAGCCATGTTTCTTTTGACCTCGAAAGTCTTGGGAAAGTGTTGATTCTCTGACCATAATTTGTAAAAATCCAATCGATTATAGATAATCGCGGCCAACAAAAATGAGGGGTGTGCAACAGGCCATTCTTCCCAATACATCACATCTGGTTCTAAAGGCCATTCTTCTTTTTCAGCTACAAAAGGAGCCATAAATTCAACTGCTGTTAATAGCGACAGACCATTTCGGTCATAGCTCCATAGACATTGCTTTGAATCAGAAAGAATCCATCCGTTCATGGTCATGGCATCAAGATTGAATAAAGAATAACCATAAGGCTTCGTTCTTTCCAATTCCAAAGGGAA